>Ga0187867_10000273_pt1 | contig 46550 bp, 36 predicted proteins | sample June2016WEW_13_1_FD_132976 | JGI IMG/M metagenome (GOLD analysis project Ga0187867, IMG submission 132976) | Peatland microbial communities from SPRUCE experiment site at the Marcell Experimental Forest, Minnesota, USA - June2016WEW_13_10 | ecosystem: Environmental > Terrestrial > Soil >...
CAAAACTGTTCGCCTTCCCACCGGAATCGCGTTCACCTTCCCACCGGAATGCTGTTCGGAATCACAACGGAATGGCGTTCAGCTTCAGGCCGGAATCGCGTTCACCTTCGACCGGATTCCCCAGAAATGGGGAAAACTTCATAATAAGAGTGTGTGGGGCAAAATAAGAGATTGCGGAATTCTTTCCCCTTTTCCCCAATTCCTTATAAGCATGTGTGGTTACATACATATATACTTATAAGAAATGGGGATTGGGGAATCCCCATCCATCAATTATGTCTGTAAGTTGTTGACGTATGTCTGGGAATTGGTGGAAGGGGAATCCCCACGCTCCCCATTTTCCCCACTTTTTCCTTCTCCAGATGACCAATTCCGCAGCTTGTAATGGCTCTTGCTCTTCTTCTTTCCATCATCCGTCTCGATTATCTTGGGCACGATTTCGCACATGTCTTCGAGGTTTGTTATCGCATTCTTTACGATCCTGTCGCCAAACCTGTTGCCCCACTTGCGGTCGTGCGCCATGCGCTTAATGTTCACGTAGGTATCTTTAGCCCCGGCAGCCTCCATTGCTGAGAGGACGGCAACTCGGCACTTCGCTTCGTCATTCAGAGCTTCCCCCGGCTGAAACACCTTACGCAGTTCGATCTGCCATTCCATGATCCCGATGGCACATACCATGCATTCCTCCGTTACCGTTTCTTCGCGATTGATCATCGTAGTGATCAGCGCGACCTTGATGCAGTTCTGCTTGATGCGACTCCCCCCGCCCGCAGGATTCCAATCATCGAACACAGTTTCTGTGCTTCGTCGCTAAAGGCTCCTACGAACGGCGCGGGACGCACTTCCGCCGTGTAGTCTCTATAGTCGATGGTCTCTTCGTCCTTGTTGGAAGGAGGCTCCCACGTTCTGTAGTTGAACGTCTCCTTCGAGTAGCCGATGAGCAGGCGGTCGTAGAGCCCGTGGCTGGTTTCGCTATCGAATAGCTCGGTGAAGCGCGTAGGGTTCTCTGCCGAGGCGGGCACGCCGCCAATCCAATGCAGCCTGCAGTCCACGCTGATGACTCCATCCTTGCCCGTGGGATAGACGTGCTCGTTGTCGTCCCAGAAGTCGCACAAAGCGATGCCAGTGTGGAACAGTCCACGCCCGTCATCCTGAGCACGTCTGTCATCTCGTGGGTGACAAGCAGCAACGTCTTCGGGCCGGGGCTGCGTTCCTTGCTTCCCCTCTTACCGTTCGGGTCCCCTATCAGGTTCATGAGGGCGCGTGTGCCTGCGGGAGCAGCCGGGAGGTATTCGTCTTTGTAACGGAGTTCCAGCAGCACCTTGGCGCGATCCATAGCCACATTCTTGCCACCGCCCACCGGGGCGATTAATGCCGTGTAGGTGTTGACCCTCGTGCCGCACATCACATCGATGTCGCACTTGATCCCAAACTCGCCAATGAGCGCCATGTATGCCAAGCCGAGCGGCATCTTCATCTGCTTGGCAAGGACTTTGGCTTCGCCGTACATGAATTGTTCGGGCAACGCCAGAGGGTTTGAAGGCTCGCCAGCGCGAGGCTGAAGCACAGGAGGATTAGGAGAACGCAGCACTTCTGTCGAGTCTGCTCCTGCGCGGTCTGCTCCCACCCGCGGAGCGACTGAGCTGGACTCGGTAACGATACCCGCTTCGTGTTCCACTCCCATTTCATCGAGCATGTCCTCGATTCGCTCCTCTTCCCAAATGACCCCCTTGTACGGGTCGTGCTCTTTGTTCAGGAAACTGATGACCTGCCCAATCGTCATGGTGCTGCCTTCGCAACCGGAGGCGAAGCAATGGAAGCCGATGCTGCCGCCATCGAAGAAAAATCCGGTGCGCGTGGATTGCTCATGCTTTCGACCCGCTACTGGACAAACGTCGGTGATATACCACTCACCATCCTGCCGATAGCCGATGCTGTAGTGCTCAAGGAAGTCTGCAATATCGAACGACTCGTCTACGGGACGTGCATCTTTGCCATTGGCGTGTTTCTTGGGTAGATCGGCGTTGGCTAAAATCCAGTTCTCCAGCCAGCCGGGAAACTCCGCTATTGGGGAATCGTCCGTGACCTCATAGGTCCTCCCGTTGTCGAGGCGGGAGCCCGGCCCCACTACATATCTGTCCGCCGACTGAAGGTCAAATAGTCCTGCGCACTTCTGGTTGCCCAGTTCTCGACTTACATTTGTCTGTAAGAAATACAGGTGGTCGCATCCCTTCCCCGCCGAGCGCACGGTTAGTGTCGCTGGGAATTTATGTCCGGTTTCGTGCTCGATGCGACGTTTCAAGCCCGTAACATCACAGTCCAGCACTACGATGCCGTCAGGCTTGCCGACACAACCCACGTTGTAGTCGGGATTTTCTTTATTCCATTGGGCAATCTGGGATAGGTCGGTGGTGGCGTGGCGGAACTGATCGTCCAGAAGGCCTCGTTTACTCAGTGGAAGAACTGGAATGACGGGAATACCGCGCTCGGCTAAGGGAGTTGCAATGTCAAGAAATGTTGCCATGTGACCTCATCGGGCAGCAGGGCAATCAAATTCGTAAGTATGTTCGTGATTTCTATGTCGTGCCTCAAAGTGAATTTGCGCTGGGTAAGCGCCCCACATCATGGGTTGGAAAAACAGGGAGCGGGACATGGATTACCGCCCCCCCAGAATCGTTTTGGCACAATTCCTACCCGCTAACGATTTTCATAGTCGTGAAATTCGTAGATCGGTGACTAAACCGACAAAGTTGTAATACTGGGGCCTTAGCAGAAACAGAAAAGTGCGGCCTTACCGGGTTAGTGCGCTCCGTCGTCACGGCTTCTTTTTGGAACACTCAAAAACTCTTCCGGGGCCAGTTCTCCCATTTCCTGCCAACCCAGTTGGTGTTCGCTCGGCGGCTCTCCGGGGTCAAGGAGTTGGTGAGTACAGGCCGCTCGCAGTTCCACCCAGTCTGCCAACATCCCCGGATCGAAGCGGATTGTGTCACCCACACGAATTGTTGGTATTAGCCGTTGCCTCCCCCAACGCTGAACCGTCGCGGCGGATACGCGTAACAGTTTCGCCAATTCCACGACGTTCATTGTTTCGTTTCGCTCGCGCAGCACTTTAGGAATCGACATACTTTGCACCTCTTTTGGATTGTTCTGGGGCGTTTGCCCCTCATTGAAGGGTTGCGTAGTGCGGAAATCTGAGGGATTCGCTTTTTGAGGCGATTTCGATGCTTCGGAAGAGTCCTACGCTGTGCTCACTGACATTGGCGAACAATCGTATTCAGAGAATCGGGGCGTCATGGCCAACGGGGGCAACTACAACCTGCATGAACACTGTTAACGATGTCCCGCCTTCTTTTTGCCCCGCAGCACAAATCACACGATGGGTAGCGAGGCTTTTTGGGGCGTCCCATCCTCAATCGCTAACCAATGAATTGGCCCCATACTTTTCATCTCAGCGCCAGCATTCAGCAATAAATGGAACCAACTGTAGCAGGGATACATGAGCGTGCTGTCCCGCCCTTTGGCTTGCTCGATTATCATTTTCCGCACCCAATCGCTTATGCCTTCGTCGTCAGTTTTTTTGAATATGGGATTCACATAATTCATTAGTTCGTCCGACCATTCCATAGTTAGTCCGTTGAAACCCTCGGGCCTCGGGTGCGGACAAACATCATTCAACGGCCCGAACTCGGCTTCCAATACGGCCTTCACATCATCTGGCGTGAGCCAAAAATGCCGCTTGTCCCCCTCCTTCAGGCGGTTGCGCATTGCTTTTCTGATCGGTTCAAGTCTCTCGTCGTCTGGATTATCGTCCGCCACTTTGTGCGCTACATAAGCGACCCGTTCCAAATGTGCGATGTCCACCGCGTCATATTTGTCCCGAATCTTCGTGGCGGGCGGCTTGTCGGACAGCCACCTTTCCACAGTGCGGATGCAAACCCCAAGCTGCTTTTTGCAAAACACGCCCCACAGTGGTCTGCCTTTAATGGGCACGCGGCGGCCGGGTTGCGCAAAACGCGCATGGGCGACCCGAAGGTAGGGCAGATGGTCGCGCCACAGGCGCTTCGCTGGCCCGAGAAAATACTTCTTCAAATGGGCAATGAGTTTTTGATTGGAAAGTTTGGCAATGGAAGCGGGCGACATTTTGTCGCGAGGTCGGGCTTTGGGCTTGGGGGTGCCCTTGCCCGCAGGATCGCCGCCTCGATTGGCCGAGTGTTGATCTCGGGAAGCCAGCGCTGGCAGTGTGAGTTTCTTAATCTGTTGGGGTGGTGCGGATGGGCGTGGCATATAGAAAGACGGCTGCTCCATGTTTCTGGAGTGGTCTTTCACAACGTCATCCTGCCTTTTTTCCTTCAGTCTGCGTCTAACAAGCCCGACTTACGGTCTTCCGAAGGTTCTCTTCAGCCACGTCACCGTGTCGCCTTTAAGCGAAGGACACCGTGCCACATTAGTTGGGCACCGATTGCACTTGGGCGGGTATTGCGCTTCCCCCTGTGGCAGCCTATTCCGCCACAAGAAGAATCGTAGCATAAATTCGCTTGCCACCATCGATCGCTATTTTTGTAGACGCCAGAGCGACCATGGGCTGCGCCTAGAGATCGTGTATTGAAATGTGCGTGCGGGGCCGCTCGTAATCCTCAGCACGGCGGGCGGCGTCAAATAAGCTGGAAATAAACATTCTGAGGCGTTCGCTGCCCGGCTTAGCACCTCACGGAGAACCAACCTCCCGCTCAATAGTGCCATTCGCGGCCCATCCGGTGGCCCATCTTGGTGTCAAGCCTGATCTAAAAAGGTGGTATGGGAGGCGAGATCGACTAAGAAAGCTCTACAATTTTTTCGGTCGTGGTGTTTTTCGCTATTTCGGATTGGAGCAGAAGGTATATTCGCCCCCTCCGGTAGGCAGGAGGGGGTCTAAAGCAAGAGTCGAAAGAAAGAATTATGACCGAGAATTCAGAAGATGGGAGCAGTCCCAAGAAAGAAAAATTGAAGAAATTCTCGCGGGGGGAGCAGTTCCGGCAATACGAGGCGAAAATAATCTGTCGCATAGGCAAGTCAGCAAATTGCTGAGTGGCGCGAGACTGGTCTGCTGGCAACACAAGAGGCGCTTACGCCCCGCACTCTATTGTGGCAAGGACTTAGAATCAGCGTATTACGCATATATCTACACTAAGGACTTTGTATCTGTGTATCTGTTTCGTTCAGTCAGGCCATCTGTCCTTTTTGTGGCGTGTCATTTCCCAAGGAAGGAAAGAAGAAATTTTGTAAGCGTGCTCATCAGATCGCCTATGACCAGCGCGCGTATCGGGCGAGATTGAAAAGAAAAGCGCGAGGGTAAGCGCTCTGCGCGGTCGTCTGCGGTCGTACACTGCCCTTACTTAAAGTAATGATCGATCTCGCGACTCCGGAAGCAAGGTCGAGTTAAGCGGTCCAACTAGCTACTGAATGGTGGGTTTCGCTTCTTCCAGTGTGGCATTCACGAGCGCGGCTGCCGCATTGATTTGCTGTCTGCGCCTTGGGCTACGGCGTTCCTCGGTCGCCAGATACTTCTGGGTCGTGGCCAAGCTGCTGTGCCCAAGATCATCTTTGATGGTCGGTAACGGCGTCCCTATCCTCGCTTGGAAAGTCGCCCATGTCTTGCGCAGCGTGTGGATAATCCACTTTCGGCAGACTGGATGAGTCGAACAGGACACCCTTTTCCGCTCGTGGGTTCCCACACAGCGTCCGCAGTTGAGTCCCGCCCGGAGCGCCACTCTTTTGATGATCCGCAATAGGTGCTTGTCGGGATTTCCCTTGGAATTTCCGAACACCAGTCCGTTCCCCGGATGTCGCTCGTGTCGAGCGGCGAGTCGCTCTGCAAGGCTGTCGGAAATTCCGATGATCCGCTGCTGGCTGTCCTTTACTCGCCAATCGAATCGTTCTCGCTTGCTGTAAACATGAACCTCTTTATTCAGCAGATCGATGTCCGGCCATTCGATGTGCGTGCCTTCGCCATTGCGGAAGCCTACGCCCAAGAAGAATTCGAGAACATCGGTCTCATCGACATCGGCGAATTTGAGCAATCTCCCCATCACTTCGGGGTCGTAGTGGACGACCTCTTTCTCTTCGTAATCCGGCCACTCGCTTTGTGGAATGAGTTCCTTCCGACCGTGCGAATTTAGAAAACTCACAACGTTATTGAAGTGGTTGTATACGGTGCGAGGGTCGATCTTCTTGCCGATGGAAGTTCTCTGCTGGCGTAGATACACCTTGAACTGCCGAAGATCGTCGCCGTGGATTTCCTCAAGGGCGGTTTTCTTGCAAGATTCGGTGAATAGTCGCAATGCCAACGTGTAGCACTGCACTGTGTGCTTGCGCCAGTCCTTCTCTGCCGCCTTCCCTGTGGTGAGGTAGATGCGGATGGCATCATCCAACTTGAGTCGCTCTTTCTTCGCCTCCACTGCACGGTGCACGGGCTCAGGTGCGGGCACTGGTGCCTTCACAGCTTTCGCCGATACACCTACGGAGCGAGACGCCCGCAGGTCCATCGCAACGGTAGAGTCAGGCCCCACGGCCTCCCACACCCACTTACCGTTCTTGGGGTAACGCAGGTGGTAAGTAACATCGGTATGCTGTTCCGGCACGCCTTTCACCAGACACCAGCCGGGCCGGAGCCGCTTCTTCGAATCCCAAGCTACCGGGCGGTTGGGGGATTGTTTGCCTTCAGGAGTTCGGAACCTCAGGTAGAGGCCGACTTTCGATTTCGCCATTGATTTCGCTCTCTCGGCTTAATACTGGAGAAAGTCCGGAGAAAGTCTGGAAATCAGTGCTCTTTCTTGTAGCTTTTTCTCTTTAGCCCATAAGTCTTTGATTGCAAAGAATTGGTGGGCAGTGCAGGACTCGAACCTGCGACCTCCTGCTTGTAAGGCAGGCGCTCTAACCAGCTGAGCTAACCGCCCCTGCTAGTTGCAAGAAACACCGCTTCGCTCGGGGCAAGCACCGCACCGTTGCAGAATTAAACCTGAGATCCGTGCAATCGCGCCTGACGAGTATATGCGACTCGGGAAAAATCGGTCAAACATGCTGCCCATGCCTAGGAAAACACATTAATGATCAGCAACTACTCGGAGATAGCGTTGTGCACAATCGCAGCGTCGGTTCTGCCTGCTAGACTGTCGCGGTGCGACGCCTGATCGTCAACGCGGATGACTTTGGATTCACCACGGGAATAAATCGCGCCATCGTCGAGGCTCACTCTCACGGCATCGTGACGTCCACCACACTCATGGCCAGCGGACCCGCCTTCGACGATGCCGTGGGACAAGCTAAGAAACTCCCCCGCATAAGCGTGGGCTGCCATGTGGTCCTCATCGACGGTGAGCCAGTTCTAAACTCGGTTCAATTGCCCACAATCACCGAAGGGAAACGCAAGCCTGCTCGCTTCCGCGATAGCCTGAAGTCGTTTGCCGCGCGTGCTTTGACGGGCCACATGGATCCACATGAAATCGAAGCGGAAACGACGGCGCAGATTCGCAAGATTCAAGCCGCAGGTATCCCCGTTTGGCATCTCGATTCCCACAAGCACACCCACTTGTTTCCAGCAGTCTTGCGTCCCATCCTGCGCGCCGCACGTGCCTGTGGCGTTAGCGCCATTCGTAATCCGTTTGGTCCCCGCAAGCCGCTAAAATCGAGCGACTTATTGGGTCGACCCGATTTGTGGACGCGATACGCAGAGGTGCGAGTGCTGCGCACTCTGGCCGGCAAGTTTCGCGACGCTGCCAGACGAGAGGGCATCGAGACCCCGGATGGGACCCTCGGCATCATCGTGACCGGCACGCTGGATGAAAACCTTTTCCGCGCCATCGCGGCCATCATTCCCGAGGGCACTTGGGAATTTGTTTGCCATCCGGGCTACAATGATGGCGATCTGCTGCAGGCCCGCACTCGCCTGCGCCAGTCACGGGAGACTGAGTTGCGCCTCTTGACCATGCCCGAGATACGAAAACTGCTTACTCAGTCCGGAATCTCTCTCATTTCGTATCGCGAATTCGTCACTGCAAAAGCCAGTCCGTAATCTTTTTTGTTTCTCACTTTACACTGGTCAGCCGCTCGCCATGACTTTCGTAATCTCAAGGGTTTACGGCCATGCGGTTATGATTGCCCTAGATTCTGCTCGGGAAACTGAAGCTGGGAGGCGTTTCATCATGTCTGCCTCAGGGGCAGCCCCACGTGCCACATTGGACCTGCGCATACGTGTGTGGGGAATGGGGGCTGACAACCAGCCGTTCCATCAAAATGCCACTGCCCACAATGTGAGCGTTACCGGAGCTTGCATCTACGGCCTCGAGCATGAATTGAAGGTCGGCGACGTCGTCGGAGTGCAGCACGAGACCAAGAAGGCACGCTGCAAGGTTATCTGGGTGATGGAAGCCGGTGGAATCAAGAAAACTCAGGTAGGAGTCCAGTTAGTAGCTGGCCAGGATTGTCCGTGGCTTTCCCAGTTGCCGCAGGAAGTTCAGTCTGAGCGGGCGGCCATTTCCCCGGACAATCGCAGGATGTTCCAGCGCCACAACATCTCGTACCCCCTGGAGTTGCGCGACGAACGCGTGAACATGCCGATGCGGATGAATGCTACCGATATTAGCGGAAACGGTTGTTATATCGAGACTGTGATGCCGCTGCCCATCTCCACCGTGCTGCGGGTGGATCTCTGGATTGATGAGGAGCATCTCACGGGTTCAGCTATGGTTCGCACGCGCGATCCAGGAGTCGGCATGGGCATCGAATTCACCGGATTTGCCGACGACGCCAAGCAAAGATTTCAGGACCACCTCAACAAGGTGGATCCGGGCATTTCCGTGAAGGTAGTTGGCGCTTCCGAGTAGACCTTCGCATCCATCGCCGTTCCGCCCCAAGGGGCGAATACTCCCTATAGAATCTGCATCGTATGGTATTCCTGGCCATCGAATTACAGAACCTCGCACCGGGGAGTAAGGCGGAGACTCGCGAATGAAGATTGGGATCACGTGTTATCCCACCTACGGCGGCAGCGGCGTGGTGGCGACCGAACTTGGCCTGGAACTAGCGCAACGCGGCCATGAGATTCATTTCATCTCCTATGCCCAGCCAATTCGCCTTCGCGGCGAGGAATCCAACATTCATTATCACGAAGTCGAAGTGTCGCGATACCCGCTGTTCGATTATCCCCCTTACGATCTGGCCCTGGCTACGCGCATGGCTGAAGTCTCGCAGTTATATGATCTGGATCTGCTGCACGTTCACTATGCCATCCCACACTCGGTGAGCGCTCTGCTGGCGCGGCAGATGCTGGCGGATGGCCCCCGAGGCCGCCGGCTTCCATTTGTAACCACACTGCATGGCACTGACATCACGCTGGTCGGGTTGGACCGCTCCTACCTGCCCATCACGCGCTACTCCATCAACCAGAGTGACGGCGTCACCGCCGTCTCCAACTATTTGCGTGAGCGCACCATGCGGGTCTTCGATGTGAAAAAAGAAATTGAAGTGATCTACAACTCGGTGAATTGTGATGTGTATTGCAGGTGCACGAACTCTTCGGAGCTTCGCGCGGAGTATGCCCCGAAAGGAGAGCGACTGCTGGTACACCTGTCGAATTTTCGTCCGGTAAAACGAGTCACCGATGTGATCGAGATTTTTGATCGCGTGCGCAAAAAAATCCCCTCCAAACTACTTTTGATCGGCGATGGCCCGGACCGTTCCGTGGCCGAATGGCTGGCCGTGCAAAAAGGAATTCATGAGGATGTTCTCTTCCTCGGCAAGCAGGATCATGTCGAGGAAAAGCTTGGGATCGCCGACATCCTGCTGATGCCGAGCGAGTTGGAATCCTTCGGACTGGCGGCACTGGAAGCGATGGCCTGTGAAACCGTGCCCATCGCGACCCGCACCGGCGGTGTGCCCGAGGTGATCGAACACGGTACCAGCGGCTATCTCGCGGATGTAGGGGATGTGGATACGATGGCGCGCTATGCCGTCGAATTGTTGAGTGATGAGAGCGCGTTGAGAGCTATGGGAAAAGCATCCCGGGCAGTTGCACAGGCGCGTTTCTGCTCCAGCCGCATCGTTCCCCAATATGAGGCGTTCTACCGGCGCGTTATCGAACGCTCTTCGTAGAAGCTCTCGGGTACCGCTTTCTCGGTCTGCAGAAGCGGTAATCGAATGCGCACCAGCGTCCCCTTGCCCTCGTGGCTATCGATGGTCATCCGCGCCGCATCGCCATACAGCACCTGCAGCCTTTCGGAAATGTTGGCCATGCCAATTCCGGCACCGCGCGCACTGGCTGGTCCTGTCCCTTTGCTTGCAGCCATTCCCACGCCATCATCCTCGACCTCAATTACCAGTCCGGAGTCCGCCAGGCGGCTTCTCAGGTAAATGCTTCCGCCCTCGACTTTGGACGCAAGTCCGTGCTTGATTGAATTCTCGACCAGCGGCTGCAACAGCATGCTGGGCACCATCACATCCAGCGAGTCTGGAGCAAGCTCTTTCACCACGCGCAACTTATCGTTTCCAAAGCGCACCACTTCGATATCGAGATAATTGTCGATGAATTCCACTTCTTCCCGCAAAGGCACGAATGAATCCGTGCTGTTGAGCAACCGCCGGAGAATCGTAGCAAGTTTTGAAATCACGTCACGCGCCGTATCCGGATCGAAGCGAACCAGAGAAGAGATCGAATTCAAGGTATTGAAAAGGAAGTGAGGATTAATCTGATTTTGTAGCGCTTCCATGCGCGCGTGCAGCAGCAATCGCTCCTGCTCTTCCAGTTTGATCTGGATCCGCACGCTGTTAAATATTTTAAGTTCGATCCCGATCGCCGTCACCGAAGCGGCATAGATCGCACCCCAGACCCAAAAGTTGTCGAGACTCTCGATGCTGAAGATGGAGTGCGGAAAATAGCGCGCTAGTTCGGTCTGCACGAACCGCAAGGCCACAACCGTGCTAAAGAACATCACCTGCCAGTCGAACAAACGGGGACGCGGCAGGTTTCGCCGAATCAAACGAAAAATGCTTTGGTCAATAAATGGAGAAAACGACCAGATATCATCCTTGTCAGCGGCAAGCGTCCGCAGTTGGCCTGCAATGAAGCCACAAAGCAACAAGAACGGCAGCGCGGCCCACTCGCCATGCAGCGTTGCGGGTATGCCCATCAAGACGCCGCCGAGAGATCCCGCCCAGCGTCCTCCAATTACTCCGAGCAAAAGTGCAGTCTCAAAGCTCAAATCTCCGGCGAGGAAACTCTTTTGCGAGATCCGGATCCACACGCCCACCATGATCGGCAGCGCCATCCACAAAACCAGGTAGACCTTCTGGAGAAACGTGCGGTGTTCGCGAAACAGCAGCGACTTGAATTCTTTGGATCGCACCAGACTGCTGGACACTGCCGCAGCTACGCCCAACTTCACCAGCAGATTGATCCAGATCAGCCGAGTTTCCATGGAGGTCGGGTGCGCAAGTGCCTGCGAGAAAACTGTAGCACGAAGCAGCGGTAGCCCCCGCGTATGGAGTTACTTCTTTATATAAAGAAATATAAAGATTCTATTTGTTTTTCGGAAAGGCGCGGAGATCCGTGCCGGTCATCTCTTTCGGTTCGTCGATGCCCAGTATTCCGAGCATGGTCGGCGAAATGTCCCGCAGCGATCCGTTGGACTTCAACGTGAACTGCTTGGCATCCTCCGCAACCACGATCATCGGCACAGGATTCGTCGTATGCGCGGTGTGAGGTCCACCGGTCACAGGATCAATCATCATCTCCGCGTTGCCATGATCGGCGGTGATCAATATGGCTCCGCCTTTAGCGCGAACGGCGGATTCGATGCGGCTAAGACAAGCGTCCACGGTTTCGACGGCTTTCACCGTGGGCTCGATCTTGCCAGAGTGTCCCACCATGTCGGCGTTGGCGAAGTTGACGATTACTACGTCAAACGTCCCGTCTTCCGTGGCCTTTACGACAGCATCGGCGATGCCGGCAGCGCTCATCTCCGGCTTTAGATCGTAGGTCGCAACCTTCGGCGATTGCACCATCAAGCGCTCTTCGCCAGGAAATGGCTGTTCCACGCCGCCATTAAAGAAGTATGTAACGTGCGCATATTTCTCCGTCTCGGCCACGCGCAGGTTGCGCATATTGAGACCACCCATGACGTTGGCCAGGATATTTGCCATCGATTCCGGAGGACTAACAACGGGCAGGCTGAAATTCTTGTCGTACTGGGTCATGCAAACATAGTGAAGATTCTTCGGAACCCGGTCGCGTGCAATCGTCGCGTCCAGATCAGCCGCACCCGGAAGATCGCTGCCGCCCGTCGCATTCAGACCGCTATTGCGGGCGAGTGCACGCGTGATCTGGCGCACACGATCGGCTCGGAAATTAAAACAAACGCAAGCATCATCATCGCGGATAGTAGCCGGTGCCTGACCGTTTTTGCTGGTGCAAACGAATGGAATAACGAACTCGTCCGTGACGCCCCGGTTGTACGAATCTTTCATCCTTTGAACCGGGTCCGCGGTCTTGCCGCCTTCCGCATCGGCGAAAACCATCGCGTTGTAGGCCTTTGCGATTCGCTCCCAGCGGCGATCGCGGTCCATCGCGTAATACCTGCCATTCACGGTCGCGATTTTTCCGGAGTTGTACTCGCGCATCTTGTGCTGCAGTTGTTCGACATAACCTGCACCGTTCGTGGGCAGCGTGTCGCGGCCATCCATGAAGGCGTGCACAAAGACGCGATCCACGCCGTTCAGCTTCGCCATCTTCAGCAACGCGTAGAGATGAGCCTGTTGCGAATGCACGCCACCGTCAGACACCAAACCGAACAGATGCAATCTCCGCTCGCCTACGCGCGCGTGCTTCATCGCCGCGAGCAGCACGGGATGGGAGAAGAATTCTCCATTTTGGATCATCCGATCGATGCGGGTGATGTCCATGTGCACAATGCGGCCTGCACCGATGTTGAGATGCCCCACTTCGCTGTTCCCCATCTGTCCTTCGGGCAAACCGACAAAAGGACCGCTGGTGTGGATCAGTGTGTTGGGATAGTCGCGAAGAAGGCGGTCATAAGTTGGCTTACGCGCCAGCGCAATGGCGTTGCCTTTGGTCTCAGCGCGGTAGCCCCAGCCGTCGAGAATGATGAGTACGAGTGGTTTTGGCTTAGTCATTTTTTGGAATTCATCGCCCAAGAGGAGACTTTAGAAAGAATCGATAAGCCTGCGCCAGGCCTTTGGAAATACTCTTGGCTTCAGCGTTCGGCTAGTAAGAACGGTTCTGACTACTTCGTTAAAGGGCGGACCTCTTTCACTGAAATATATCCTACAAGAGAAGTTCAAATGTGACAGATATCTATGAGCACATCGACCGATGATTGAGCCAACTTCAGACTTACCTGTCTATCGAGCCGCTCCCGAGTTTAAATCGGCGTCCACCTCCTCCAGCATCATAGAGGCTTCCGGGTCCGCTCCCAGTTTCAGTTCAAACTCCAGTTGCTCTCGCGCATCGTGCAGCCGTCCCTGCTGCTTCATGGCAGCAGCAAGCGCCACGTGATAGCCGGGCATTTTAGGATCAAGTTCGGTCGCGCGACGAAGCGTGGCTTCTGCCAGCGGCATCTTGCCCAGCGCATACTGAGAAAGTCCAAGTCTGTAGAGCGTGTAGTCGTAGCTGTATACCTCTCGTTCGTGATAGTTATCGATTGCGAACTGAAAGAAAATTTCCGCCGACCTCATATCCTGCACTAAGTAGTAAGCTGCGCCCAGGCGATAATTGTTTACAAAATCTTTTGGCTCCAATGCTTGCGCCCTCTGAAATGAGGCAATTCCTTCCGCATGGCGTCCGAGCGTCATGAACTCTTCGCCCAGAAAACCCCAAGCCGTCGCATTTTCTCGAGAGATCTGCACGGCACGCGTGAACAGCGTCACATTGTCACGATAGGGTACCTCCTGAGCCCGGACGGAAAAGACATAGGCAAGTGCGATCACCGCGATCGTCAGGTGGCCGATCGTCGTACACCCAGTCGTCAGATGGTCAATCGTCAGATGGTCAATCCAGCCCGCCTGCTTGCCTTCAGGCGGCTTCTTTCGGCACGTCACCCTCCGCACAGCTAACGCCAACAGCATGCACATCCCGGCAGAGGGCAGGTACAGATAGCGGTCGTGTGCGAGGTCATGCAGCGGGAAGATCAATACCCCGAGCAGGGGTGGCAAAAGAGAGACCAGCAGCAATAATGCTGGAAGTCCTGCAACCCTTGACTTCCTAACCCATAGCATGATTCCGACTGCAGCGGCGCAAACCGGCATCAGCGGCAAATAGAAGCGCGGAGAGGCGAAGGAGTCAGTCCCGTGACTGAAGTAGATCGGAGAGAGTCCGGCAGGGATCACGAGTTTTTGCAGATACAACCACAAGAGCGAAGGGGCTTCGCGACACACACCCGCAAACGTATGCGTCGGCTTTCCGCCTACTACTCCCCGCAGCGCATAAACTCTCAGCCCGATGTATGCCGCCGTCACCCCCGCGAATAGAACGTGCGTTTTCGCAGTCTCGAGCAAGTTGGGGCTTTCAAGTTCCGAGTCTGCGTTCTGTCTCAGCCACCAACCGCAAGCCACGATCATCGGCCACACGACGATCGCTGTCTCCTTTGCCATCAGCGAGAGAGCGTACAGTATCGCCGAGACCAGCAGCAACGCCGGGCGGTGTTTCTGGCGATACCGCACGTAGCTATAAATCGCTCCCAAGCCGGCAAGTGTGAACAAGATCTCCGGCACAGCCGAGATCCAGGCGACGGATTCAACGTGTATGGGGTGAACCGCAAAGAGCATTGCGCCCCACCCTGCGACCACACCGTCTTTCGTCCATTGCCGGAATACGAGGAAACAAGCTACCGTTGCGGCCAGGTGCGCGAGCAGGCTGGCGAGATGCCATCCCCAGGGCCTCAGTGCAAAGAGAGTGTAATTCAGCCGAAGCCACAGTAAGAACAATGGCCGGTAATAGTAGCCCCACCCCGCGGGAAAGACGCCCGCCCACACGTTCGCTGTGAAGTATTGCGGGATATATCTCCAGGAGGTCAGCGCAGGATTCTCAACAATTTGTTGCAAGTCGTCATATACGAAGCCGTAGCCAAGCACTGGCCAATAACTGAGTATCGCCAGCAGCAATCCGAAGCCGAGACCAAGCTCGGGAAGGTGAGAAATCGTTTCCGCCGACAGCGCAGGCCGTTTGCCGCGTCTGTTTCTCTTGCTGAGCGATTTATCCATCGGCGATGCAATTATCACCGAAGATGCGCCGGCAGCATCGGGAAAAGATGGCCAGACTCACGGTCTTCACGAGCCGTTCCGAGGCCGCCTTCCAGAGGCTCGTTTGATCTCCAGTTCTTATTCTCTGGTTGGCGCTGTGCTCGTGAGACAAAGGCAACCATCAGGGTTTAAGCTGATTTGCCATGACCAGCTTGCGGCATTTCCACCGAACACTTTTTGCTTTTTCTTATCGCAGCCCCAAGAGGCCAGCGTGAACCGCCGGGAACTACTTCAGGGACTTGGCATAGCGGCGTCAACCCTGTCGCTGAGCAGAACGGCACGGGCTATGCCGCGGATCGGAGCCAGCGACAATGCGAATGACAGGGCAAGTAACAAGCTAACCATTGGGTGTATTGGCGTGGGCTCGCAGGGATTACGCGTTCTGCTGGATGCGCTGCGGCTGGCTGAGGTCCAGGTGGTGGCCGTCTGCGATGTGAACCGCGGCAGCACCGACTACCTGGACTGGGGCCGGAACGAACTGAGAAACAAAGTGCGCATGGTTCTGCAGGATCCCTCTTGGGGTGCAACGCTGCCCGGGCCTACTGCGGGCCGTAACGTGGCAGAAGGCATCGTAAACGCGTTCTACGCGAAGGAGCGCGGCAAGCCTACCTACAATGGCTGCACGGCTTACGAAGATTTTCGCGAACTTCTTGCCAAGGAGAAAGATCTCGACGCGGTTATCGTCAGCACTCCCGATCACTGGCACGCCCCGATTGCGATCGCTTCCATGCGATCGGGAAAGCACGTATACAGCCAGAAACCGATGGCGCATAACGTTTGGGAGTGCCGGGAGATGGCGCGGGTCGCGAAGGAGACTGGGCGCGCGACGCAAGTTTCTATCTTCAACTCGGATTCCGAAGCGTCACGGCAGGTGCAGGAGCTGCTGAGTAAAGGTGTGATTGGGCCGGTTCGATCCATCGACATCTGGACAAAGCGGGCATCCGCATTCTGGAGGCAGGGACTGGCGACGCCGACGCATGCCGATGAGATTCCAGATGGACTGAACTGGGACATGTGGGTGGGACCGGCTCCGATGCGGCCTTTCCGCAGAAGTTATCTGCCATTCGTGTGGCGTGCTTGGTACGACTTTGGCTGCGGCGCACTCGGGGACATGGGAGAGTATGGTTTCGATACCATCTCTCGCGCAGTCGGATTGCAAGCGGCTCACCGAATCCAGGCGAGCACAACTGAACTATTTCCCGATTCTTATCCCGTCGCATCATCGGTACATTTTGATTTTGCGAAGACGGAGACTCGGTCCGAGTTGAAGCTGAATTGGTACGACGGAGGTATTGAACCGATCCGTCCGGTGGAACTGGACGACACCACCGAGATGGGTACCGGCGGCGAAGGCGTGATCTACACAGGAGACGGTGGCAAGCTAATGACCGCCTTCATGGGAGAGAATCCGCGTGTGCTGTCTGCGGACGGAAAGATAACCATGCCTTACGGGATGCCCGCGAAAAAAGAAGAGCCGTTCCAGCCTGCGAAGCCGGAACTCGGTGGGAGTGCCAGCAACGCAGACGCCGCGCACTTCCTCGAATGGGTCCGCGCGTGCCAGGGTGGTTCACCGGCTCGTGCTAATTATGCATACGAGGCTCCCATCGTGGAAACACTGATGCTTGGCTGCATTGCCGTCCGCACGCACGAGCTGTTGGAGTGGGATGCACAGAACTTCCAGTTCACTCATGGGGCAGACCAGGCATCGAGCCTGTTGAAGCCGCCCTACCGCAGTCCCTGGGGCATTTAGCGGAAGCTGCTCCCACAATTTTCCCGGCCGCCCCGAGAACCAAACGAGAGAGTCGGACTACCTGGTGTAGTTCAGCGCACTCAGCCCCAAGAATCTTGCGCCATCGCCCAACTCCTGCTCAATTCTCAGCAACTGGTTGTACTTTGCGATGCGGTCGGTGCGGGAGGCTGAGCCCGTCTTGATCTGGCCGACACCGGTTGCTACGGCAAAGTCGGCGATGAACGTGTCTTCGGTCTCGCCAGAGCGATGCGAGATCACCGAGGTGTAACCATTGCGCCGCGCCAGATCGATCGCGTCCAAAGTCTCACTGACCGTGCCGATCTGGTTCAGCTTTATAAGAATGGAATTGGCGATTCCCTTCTCAATGCCCTCGGCGAAAATTTGGATGTTCGTTACAAAGATATCGTCGCCCACGAGCTGAACTTTCCCGCCGAGTTCTTTGGTCAGGTTCTCCCACCCGTCCCAATCGTTTTCGGCGAGTCCGTCCTCGAGAGAAACGATGGGATAGTCTTTGACCCACTTGGCATAGAACTGAACCATGTCGTCCGACCTTTTTGCCGACTTGTCTGATTTCTTGAAGACGTATTTGCCATCCTGAAAGAACTCACTGGCCGCGGGATCGAGCGCGATCGCGATCTCTTCTCCGGGCTTGTAACCGGCTTGCTGGATCGCTTCCAGCACCACCTCGATGGCCTCGACATTCGACTTCACTGACGGCGCGAACCCGCCTTCATCACCGACGGCGGTGTTGTAGCCTCGCTTTTTCAGCACTTCCTTGAGCGTATGGAAAACTTCCACGCCCCAGCGCAGCGCCTCTGAAAAAGTTGGCGCGCCCACAGGCATCACCATGAATTCCTGGAAGTCGACGTTGTTATCGGCATGCGCTCCACCGTTGAGGATATTCATCATTGGCGTGGGCAAAATATTGGCCCCCACTCCACCAAGATACCGGTAAAGCGGCAAGCCATACTCCGCAGCAGCCGCGCGGGCAGCCGCCATCGAGACAGCCAGAATTGCGTTCGCACCAAGCCGGCCTTTCGTTTCCGTGCCGTCGAGTTCAATCATCTTCTGGTCGAGCCCGCGTTGATCGGCGGCATCCCAGTTCGCCAGCGCTTCGGCGATTTCCCCATTCACGTTCTCTACCGCCTTCAGCACTCCTTTGCCGAGAAAACGCGCGTTGTCTCCATCTCGCAGTTCGACCGCCTCATGTTCGCCCGTCGATGCGCCGCTTGGGACGATGGCCCTCCCGACCGCTCCGCCCACCAGTTGCACTTCTGCTTCAACCGTAGGATTGCCGCGCGAGTCCAGCACTTCGCGCCCGATGATTGCTCCAATATCCGTCATGCTGCGCTTACCGTCCTTGTGTGAGTAAATTTGCGAATTGTTATCTCCTCCCGATGAGAGGCGCCGGGCAGTCAGCGAGCCGAAGCCCGGGTATTTTCTGTCATGATGTGTTCCGAAACTCACAATTATAGCGGATGGAACATCGCCGCATTGTGACAACGCTCACATCCGCTGTTTTCAGATTTCCTACCTCCGAACAATCGCACTCTTATCTGCGTGCGTACTCTTATCTACGATGGTTCACTGACGACTCTGAAGGTTGTTACGGACATCCATCTCGACTAGAGTCAAAAGCAACAATCGGGAGATTTTAGGGTTGTAAGACACGAGGAGGATCGATGAAGAAGCTGATGGTTCTACCCTGCATCGTATTACTGGCAACCATGGCCGTCGCGCAAACAAGCGCGCCCGTCCCGGCCGGCACCGCACTGATGGTCAAACTGGAAACAACGCTCGCGACATTCAGCAACAAAGCCGGTGATCCTTTTCAGGCGCGACTCACGGAGGCGGTGGTTCTCGACGGCAAGACGGTAATTCCTTCTGGAACGATGGTCGAGGGCCGCGTCACCAGGGTAGTGGAACCTCGGCGTATCACAGGTAGACCAACCATCGGCATTCTGCCCGAAGCCCTTGTCCTCCCAACTGGCGAGCGGCTGTTTTTGGACGCCACGCTGGTGGATACCAATATCGGAGGTGGCACGGATGTAAACCGGGAGGGCGAGTTTAAGGGATCTGGACATGACCGCCATGACCAAATAGAAACAGGCGGCGGCACGGCTGGCGGCATGTTGATTGGCGGACTCATTGGCGGCCCGCCGGGAATACTCATCGGCGGAGTCGTCGGCGCCAGCTCAACCGGAGCTCACTGGCTCAGCAAGCACCGTTCAGCCACACTGCCCGTCGGAACCGAACTTACGCTCGAACTGAATCGTCCCCTGGCCATGACCGCCCCAGCGGCGAACCCGGGGCAGTAAGCGGGATTTGCCCGAAGGAATTCATGTCGAAAGGCCGGGCCAGTCGGTCCGGCTTTTTATTGCGACCGTCCGAAATGCACTGTCTGTAACTGTTAACACGACCGCTGTGATTCCATGACATTCGAGAGATGTTCAGAACACGATTCAAACGCGACATCGTCACCGAATTCTTGCCTCCGGCTCGGTCGGGAGCAGTTCAAAGAGCGATCATCCTCTGCGATGGGATGCCTTCGATCCCGCGCAAACAACCCTTGGCTCGTGGCGGGCATCTGAGGACAGAATATGGGTTGTTCAGAAGTATTGGGCGCAGATCAGGAAGTTCTTTGAAGTCAATAGTTCTCGCGCAAGCGGTAGGGCTTGCGTGCCGCGTTAGAGATTTCTACATCCCCGCCGCCAATTCCCATTCGCTGAGCAACTGCAGTTCGATCCAGCCTTCCACCGGTAACGCATCTACCGGAAGGCGGTTTTGCCATAAGCTAGAGCGCAACTTGAGCCTGCTGGTCGGCGCAATGGCCATTGCACTTGAAGTGACCGCTCCCGGAGGGTTTCCCGATATAGGTTTGGCGAGCATCCAACTCAGCGGAAGTCGAAACTCAAAATTGCGCAGTAGCACCACCTTGGCGCCGTCCTCAGGTTTCGCCGAAGAGGTGGACGTCGACTCCTCCTGCCCCTCAACCTTCCATGCCGTAACTTTGCCGTCTTGCACCTTGGCATCGAGCCGGAGAGATCTCCGAGGACGAACTTCTCCGCTCGCCCACGACTCCAGATTCACAACCACATCCAGTTCCATATCCGGCACCGGACCCGCAAAGTCCAATCGCCCGTAGACGAACGTGTTATCGATTCCAGCGTACATGGAATCCAGGAGGAACTGCTTGCCGTGCATTGCTCCGGCACGCTGGTCGGCTGTGAAAATGGCCGCACCCATCCACTCGAAGTAGCGGATGTTGTCGCCGGTCACGCGTGGATGGATATATGCGGTTTGCGGCGTAAACGCCGGGCGCACTTCGCCTCCGGTGATCGGTTGCGCTAAATAATCCGGAGGCGTCGCCCCCAGCGCCTGGTAAATGTTCGAGAGATGCTTGCGGTAAAGCTCGTCAAAATCGCGATCATTGGCCGAATGGTGCTCGGGACCATACCACCAGTTCCAGTCACTGCCCTCGGCGATCAGGACCTCTTCAAAAGCCAGCTTGCGTTGCGCCTCGCTGGCCTTGGCTGCATTCTGCGTATAAAATTCGCGCGCCTGGTACAGATAGTCCCAGGCACGATTGTCTTCAGGAGCTCCAATCCATACATTAAAATTTGAGTTGATCCACGAACCAGGTATAAGCGACTTCAACGGCGACAAATTGCGATGACGAGCAATCGCCTCGGAAACAGTGACCGCTTCGAGACCTCCCTCGCGCTGCAGCGCATCATAAAATCGCCGAAGAAACTCCCGTCCCGACTTCGGGTAATACTCCCAAGCGTTTTCCCCGTCCAGAATCACCGATACCACCGCGTCGCGCCCTTGCGCGAGCACCGGTTGGGCGGCGTCTTTGATATTCCGAAGAAGATGTCGGGCAGCTTCTCCCGGATCCATCCCCGAATAGACAAAGCCGATGAGATCCGAAATCGTGTGGTCCCGGAACACCAGGTTCATGGTGGAGCGACCGTCGTCATAGCGGTGAATGTTATAGAGGCGCTCCGCCAAATGTGCGGGCAACCGCCCGTTGTTATCACGCTGAAAGAATACGCCCGTGCTGCGGCCGAGCACCCCTTCATCGGTGGCCATCCACTTGATGCCCAGACTATGCGCAATCCCCAGCACCTCTTCGGAAACGCTGCCCTCCGAAGGCCAAACGCCCACTGGACGCACCCCAAACACCTGCTGATGTAAATCGAGAGCGCGCACCAGTTGTTCGCGCGCGTCTTCGGGATGACGGAAGCGGTTTTGCGGCAGGGGCAAGCCCGGCGACGAGATCGCACCCGCAGTTGTGTCACATACCAAAGGAAGAATGGGATGATAGAAAGGCGTTGCGGAAATCTCGATCGAGCCTTTTTCCGCGCCGTCGGCATACGCCGGCAAGACTTTCGCCAGAATTTGCCCCTCCCGTGCAATGACAAAACTCTGCTCTTCGAGCGAATAATCACGCTCTTTTCGGATCAATTCTGCAACGTCTTCATCTTCCAGGAAGAATTCGTCAAACCACGCGATTTGCGACAGCACCTGTAAATCCGTCAAGTCGCGCGGCAGAAAATATTTTTCCGCCTTCTCTGCCGAGAACCCATGCTCCCGAAACCGCTCCCAAAGCTCCCGGTAGCGCGGGTATCTCCCGATCACGTTCGCGATGTTGGCCTGGAATAGATACTGCAGTGCAAATTGCCGTTCGGACTGCGTCAAATCCTTGGCGGGCTTGGCCGCCACCTTCAGAAACGGATCCTGGGCTGTTCCTGCAACATAGTCCTGAATCTGCGTGATCAGTGACGGCACCAGATTGAAGTTCTGGTGGACATTGGGAAACTCGTCCAGCAATTCTACCATGCCGTAATAATCCTTTAGCGCATGGAGACGCACCCAAGGCAAACGGTATGCGCCCGTCACCAAGTCCTTGTAGAAGGGCTGGTGCTGATGCCAGAGAAGAATCAGACGAAGGGCGGACATGGAGAAGAGTCAGTCTAGCATGTGGATTCGGCCCGGTCAGCGCACGGAAGCACGTGGCAGAAGGTTCTGAATAAGTTACCTGGCCAGCATCCCGGCAGGCCTACTCCAGTCTGTGTATTTCCCCATCCGCCTCTTCCGGTACACTAAGGACTCGGGAAATGCCAGAAACTCCCATCGCCGCCTCTGATCGCCCGACGCTTCTTTCGGATCAGGATTTGTACCTGTTCAACGAAGGCAGCAACTATCGCCTGTATGAAACGGTGGGCGCCCACTTGGTGACGCGTGATGGGCAATCCGGCACCATGTTCAGTGTTTGGGCTCCCAATGCGAGCTTGGTTTCCGTGATTGGTAACTTCAACTCATGGGGCGCCCGAAGCAAGCTCCTCCAGCCCCGGGGAGATTCCGGAATCTGGGAGGGATTTGTTCCCGGAGTCAACAAGGGCGCCCTCTACAAATTTCATATTGAGTCGCGGCGACACAGCTACCATGTGGACAAAGCTGACCCGCTTGGCCTGTGGCACGAAAAGCCTCCGCGCACGGCTTCGGTGGTATGGGATCTCGACTACCAATGGGGCGACGGCGAGTGGATGGAGAAACGCGCGGCCCGCAACTCGCTGCGCGCCCCACAATCCATCTATGAAGTCCACCTCGGGTCGTGGATGCGCGTTCCCGAAGAACATAATCGCCCGCTCACCTATCGTGAAACGGCGCCTCGTCTCGCCGGGTATGTCGGCCGCATGGGTTTCACCCATGTGGAATTCCTGCCGGTGATGGAGCATCCCTTCTATGGTTCGTGGGGATACCAGACTACGGGCTATTTCGCTCCCACTTCGCGGTATGGAACACCGCAGGATTTCATGTACCTGGTGGATTACCTGCACCAGCATGGCATTGCGGTGATCCTCGACTGGGTGCCCTCCCACTTCCCTTCCGATGCTCACGGCCTCGCTTATTTCGATGGCACCCATCTCTACGAACATGCCGATTCGCGACAGGGTTTCCACCCCGACTGGAAGACGCATATCTTCAACTACGGGCGCACCGAAGTGCGCAGCTTCCTCATGTCGAGCGCCATGTTCTGGCTCGATAAGTACCACATCGACGGCTTGCGCGTGGATGCAGTCGCTTCGATGCTTTATCTCGACTACTCCCGCAAGCTGGGTGAGTGGATCCCCAACAAATTTGGTGGCCGCGAAAATCTCGACGCCATCGATTTCCTACGCCGCTTCAATCAGGAAGCCTACAAAGAGCATCCCGAAATCCAAACCACCGCGGAAGAGTCCACTTCCTGGCCCATGGTTTCGCGGCCGGTGTATCTCGGCGGCCTCGGCTTCGGCATGAAGTGGGACATGGGATGGATGCACGACACTCTTGAATATTTCAAACAGGATCCCATCCACCGCAAGTACCATCACAGCAAGCTCACCTTCCGCATGCTGTATTCGTTTCAGGAAAATTTCGTGCTGCCACTTTCACACGATGAGGTCGTCCACGGCAAGGGTTCGTTGATCGGCAAGATGCCTGGCGACGAAAAGCAGCGCTTTGCCAACCTCAGGCTTTTATACGGCTACATGTACGCCCAGCCCGGTAAGAAATTGCTTTTCATGGGATGCGAGTTCGGCCAGGTCCGCGAGTGGGCGCATGACACCAGCCTGGAGTGGCACGTGCTTCAGTATTCGGTGCACAGCGGCTTGCAAGAGTGGGTGGGACAGCTGAACCGCCTCTATCGCAGCGAACCCGCGCTGCACGTACTTGATAACAACGCCGCTGGCTTCGAGTGGGTGGATTGCAATGACAATCTCACCAGCACGATTTCGCTTCTGCGCAAGAGTGAAACCGCCAAGGACACGGTTCTCATCGTTTGCAACTTCACTCCGATCACTCGGATTGGCTATCGGGTCGGAGTTCCCGAAGCCGGCTACTGGCGCGAATTGCTGAACAGCGACGCCATGGAATACGGCGGCACCGGCGTCGGGAATCTGGGCGGCGTTCATGCAGAAGCCGAACCGGCACACGGGCGTCCCTATTCGCTCAAGCTCACTTTGCCCCCGCTGTCTGCGTTATTTCTGAAAGCCGGATAACCGCGTGCGCGAGGGAGGTTGGTGGGACTTGGCCGATCTGACGCCCACGTCATCCTAGTCCTTTGGTTGATCCAGTGGTGCCGAAAATTCGCGCTTGCCGAAGCCCGTGCTATCCTGCCCTCAGAAGCGCGTCTCCCATGCGGATTCTCACCCGCTACATTCTTCGGGAAGTGACCTCGCACGCCCTGATCGGTGCGGCGATCTTCACCTTCGTGTTGTTCACCCGCGATCTGGGACGCATTCTGGAACTGGTGGTCCGCGCCAGCGCGCCCCTGCCTAGCGTAGCCGCAATTTTCTTTTACACTGTCCCGCTTGCACTCACCTACACCATCCCCATGAGCGTGCTGGTGGGAATTCTCCTCGGACTGAGTCGCCTCGCCGCCGATAGCGAAATTACCGCGATGCGCGCCAGCGGCATGGGTGTATGGAACTTCGGCCGCGTGCTGGCGATTTTTGTCCTTGGCGCCTGGTTCCTGGCTTTGGGCAACGGGCTCTATCTGGCGCCGTGGTCGCTCGCGTCGCTGGGACATCTCGAGGATCAACTCAAGGGTTCCCAAGTTTCCTTCGAAGTGCAGCCTCGAGTTTTCTACGAAGGTTTCCCCAAGATTGTGCTCTATGTGCAGGACGTCCACACCGCTCAAGGTGCGGCGGTTTGGAAAGGCGTTTTTCTCGCCGACATCTCGGACCCCGCCAACCCGAGCATTACTCTGGCACACGAAGGCATACTCGTTCCCGAAGGCCAGGACAGGCTCCACCTGCATTTAGTCGACGGTGCCACTCATGAAACGGATCCCAAGCTGGCAGACCACTACCAAATCTCCACCTTCCAGCAGACCGACATTCCCCTCGATCTGCCTTCGACAGAAAACAAAGGTGACGAACAAGTTCCCGTCGGATTGGTAAGCACTTGGACGCTGCGCGATCTTGCGCGCCGTGCCGATCCCGTATCCGCGCGTTGGTACCTGATCGAGTTTCACCGCCGCTTAGCGCTCCCGACGGCCTGTCTCGTTTTGGCCATGGTTGGAATCCCTCTGGGACTTTCTTCGAAGAAGAGCGGGAAGTCGGGAGGTTTCGTCCTCACCATTGCGTTGGTCTTCATCTACTACTTCGTTTCGCTGATCGGAGTATCTCTAGCGCGCCAGGGCAAAGTCGGACCCATGCTCGGAGCGTGGCTGGCCAATATCGCATTTTTCGCTGCCGGGGCAATTCTGCTGTGGCAAGCCGAACGCAGGCCCATCTCACTGTCGGCGTTCCGCCTTGCCGGCAAGCACGACGTTTCTCCTGCCAACGGCCGCCTTCCCACATTCCGGTTGGGGCGCAGAGACAGCTCCAGCGCTTTCGAACGCGCCTCCACTCGCCGCCGCATGTTTAGCGCCAGCTTTCCAACGCTACTGGATGACTACGTTCTACGCGATTTCTTCGTCTACCTCGGAATGATCCTCTCGACATTCCTCGTCCTGCTGCTGGTCTTCACTTTGTTCGAGTTGCTGGGCGACATCCTGAGAAATCAGACGCCCGCCATCGTGGTCGCGGAGTATCTTCTCAACGTCGCCCCCTACCTGCTGTACAGCGTGGCTCCGTTGATCATGCTGCTGGCGGTGCTCATCACCTTTGGCCTGATGAACCGCTCCAACGAAATCACCGCGATTAAAGCCACCGGAACCAGCATCTACCGCATCGTCACCCCTGTGATGACGGCGGCCGCATTTCTGGCGATCGGATTATTCTTCGCCGATCAGTTCTATCTGCCTCACACCAACAAGCGCCAAGAGGCGCTGCACAATGAGATTAAGGGCAAGCCAGCACAGACTTATCTGCGTCCTGACCGGAAGTGGATCTTCGGCCAGCACGACGACATTTACTACTATCAGTTTTTCGATCCCGACCGCGACCAGTTCGCTAGCGTCACGATCTTTCAAATCGACCCCGCCAGCTTCACCATCTCGCAGCGCGTACACGCCGAGCGCGCGCACTGGGCTGACAGTCTCAACCGTTGGATCTTCGAACAGGGGTGGGAGCGCTCTCTGCACGGACCAGCCATCGCCGGCTTCCGCACCTTCGAGGTCTCAACCTTCCCGGAGCTCAGCGAGTCGCCCACCTATTTCAAGAAGGAAGTAAAACAGTACTCCGAGATGAATTACGAGGAATTGCGCCGTTACATCCGTGACCTGCAGCAAAGCGGCTTCGACGTAGTGCGGCTGCGCGTGCAGCTCAACAAAAAGCTCTCCTTCCCGTTGATTACTTTGATTATGGCGGTGCTGGCCGTGCCGTTTTCACTTTCAGCGGCCAAGAAAGGCGCGATTACAGGGGTAGCAGTCGCCGTGGGGATCGCCGTCGTCTACACGGTAGTGTCGAGGTTGTTCGAGGCCATGGGCGATCTCAGCCAGCTTCCGCCAGCTCTGGCGGCTTGGTCGCCAGATCTGATTTTCGCCATGGTGGGCGCCTACATGATTCTGAAAATCCCTACCTAAATTGCCAATCGAACTACTTCACCGCTACGCCCCACGGATTATTGTCAGTTTGTACCGGTGGCTGCGGCGTTAATCCTCCACTGGAAGGAGTGATGGCATATTGCGAGAGATTAGCTGAGTTAAGATTGGTCACAAACATCCAGCTGTTATCGCTACGGATGGCGATCGACGTGGGGAATGAATTGGTCGCGATGGTTGCCGGAGTCTGCGCCGTCAAGCTGCCCGTGGTAGTGCTGATCTTGTACGCGGATATGGCGTTTTGCCCCTGATCCAGCACGTAGAGATAGTTACCAAACGCATCTTCGAGCAAAGGGCCCGGAGTATTGCCGGCAGGGAACGGCGAACCTGTGACCGACAGTAAGCTGTAGTCGGCTCGCGGGCAGTTCGGTAAAGAAACGGCGTTGCAAACCGTAAAAGCGTTGACGTTATTTGAAGTCGAATTTGCCACGTAAACAAACCGGTTGCAGGGGTCGACGGTGACTCCTGAGGGAACGGTGCCCGTCGGATTCGATGACGTTGGCGTAGTCGGAAGAGTTCCTGTTGAAGGGACCGGGTAATTCAATACCATGTAATTGACGGAATCGGTCACATACAGGTTTTCTGAAGTCGGAGGTACATTCCCCGAACAAATTGCATACGCAGGGGGGTAGACGGTCGGAGTAACGGCAAGCGCGGAAGCGCTTGGGGTCGTGCCGCCCGTCTGCGCGGGCAACAGAAAAGGCGAACCCGCCACCTCTGTCAAAGTGCCGCTACTTCCGATGGCAAGCACGGAAACGGCTCCTGGCGCAGAGTCGGCGACGAAAAGAAATTTACCTGCCGAGTCGATAACCATAGCCGCGGGACTTACGCCACCGTTTAATACAGTCGTCGTTCCGGAGCCTAACTTTCCGTCGGAAGCTACCGGGAACATCTCGATTCCGGTGGCACTATCATTCACTGTCGAACTCTGCGTGACCAGGATGTATGCGTATGCACCGGCCGGATCAAGCACGGCAGACGTTGGCACACCATTCGTGGGCGGTCCGGCGGCATTGTTAATCTCCGCAAGGTGGCCATTGCCTAAATCAAGGCTGAAGGTGTCCATCACTGCATTGCCCTGTGTGGAGACGACTACCAATCCGTTACTAGAAGAAGCGTATTTCGTGCTGCAAGCGACCACTCCCATCAAAATCAGAGTCGCGATCCCCAAAATCCAGGTAAACCTTGTCCGCATGCTTCCCTTTATCTCCTGTGAACGTGCTGCCGCACTCCCCGGCAACCATAAACCGGGCTTGTACCTTCAATGAAGGCTTGAATACCATCCATTTGTGTATCAGGAATGCACAGGAAGAGCAAACCCCGGTCAGATTCATTGGAACCGCGGAAGCGACTGGGAGTTGCCTGGGAGCAGTGGGCAGTGATCAGTTATTAGTGGCCGGAGGGAAAGGCAGCAATGGCCAGTCGACAGTGTGGAGTGGTCACCCGGTGAACGGCCCGAACGCGGGCATTCGAAAGCTGATCACTAGCCACTGACCACTGTTAGGCCTCTTGTTTCTCAGGCATCGGCTCGGCCGCCGTGTCGGCGCTGGAGTTAGCGAGCAGGGGAAGATGGATTTCCACAAGCAGACCGCCTTCCGCCCGATTGAAGGCCGCAACGCGGCCGCCATGAAAGCGCACCGCTCTTTCCGTAATTGCCAAACCAAGGCCAACTCCGCCGGTCTGTCGTCCTCGATCATCGTCCAGACGATAGAATGGCTGAAACAATTTTTCCAGCGCATCCGCGGGAACGCCGGATCCACAATCGGTGACGCTCACCACGGCTTCACCGCTGGCGGAGTTCGGAATTTTCTCGAGGTGAATCTCCACCGTTGTGCGCTCGTGCGTGTAGCGAATCGCATTGCGGACGACGTTCTCGATTGCACTATGTAACAAGGAGGCCTCGCCACGCACCGCCCAATTCCCCGCCGGGAGGGTGCTGCGGACGTGACAATGGCGAGCTTGCGCCTCGAACTCGGCATCTTCAGCCACGTTCAACACCACTTCATCCAGAAGGACTGGCGTAGGCGGCACACGCTGCTCACCGTCCTCAAGTCGGGCCAGAGTGAGCAGGCGTCCGATGAGTTCGTTGAGGCGGCTGGCTTCAAGTTCAATGCGCTCCAGCATGCTCGCGCTTTCCGGCCCGGAGCGCTGCCGCGCGAGGCCAAGCGCCACATTCAGGCGCGCCAGCGGAGAACGCAGCTCATGAGAAATATCATTCAGCAGACGGGATTGCGCTTTCACCAAGTTTTCCAACCGGCCAGCCATGGTGTCGAAATCGCGCACCAGTCCGGCGATTTCATCGCCTCGCCGGCTGTTTGGATTCCCCGCGCGCGCAGTCAGGTCACCAGCGGCGAGTCGCTGCGTGGCAGCGCGCAACTGGGACACTGGCTTGGTTAAATACCAGGCAAGAAAATAGCAAACGATGCCTGAAGAGAGGACAGCAATGATCAAGCCCGGCACGGGCATCCCGCGTGGGCCGAAGAAGAAGCGCGGACCGGGCGGCAGGCCCATCACCAGCGTGTAACGATGGTTACCGTCGGACGAAGCTCGCGATTCTCGCTGCACGGGAGGAGGTGGGAAGAACACTCCGTCGTGCGGGGTGCGTTTCCCTCCCGAGGCCACGCGGATGGCCCAGTCAGGTGTCTGGCGGAGTGAAAGCTCCTTACCGTGTTCATCGAAAAGAAAGGCGCGGACATGCTGACTCGCTTCCAAATTATCGAAAAACTGGCTCAGTTGAGTTGCGCCGCCATCTTCATAAGCGGCGATGGAGTCATTCAAGGTGGTCGTGCGAAGGGCTTCCCAAGTGGCGTTGCGCGGGCGAAATGCGAGGGTGACGAGAATAGCCAGGACGAGGAACAGCGCTAGCGCAACCCAGAAAGAAAGAAAAATTTTAAGGAAAAGACTCTTCATGACGTCGTCTTCACCTTTTCACGGGGACGGGCAAAAATGTAGCCCACGCCTCGGATCGTTTTGATGTGCTCGTCGCTATCGGTATCTCCAAGCTTCTTGCGAACCTTGCTCACATGCATGTCGATGCTGCGATCGAAGGGCGAGAATTTGCGGCTTAACACGGCATTCACCAGACGCTCGCGCGGCACTACGCGCCCCGCCTCTCGCAACAAAACTTCCAGCAAATTAAATTCAACCGATGTCAGGTCTACCGGTTGACCATCCCGGCGCACGCTGCGCGTAGCAGGATCGAGTTCAATCTCGCCTACGCGCACGATATCCGGAGCCGCGGGAGAAGATTTGTCACTGCGGGTGCGGCGTAAAACGGCTCGAATCCGCGCCACCAGTTCCCGCGGATTAAACGGTTTTGGCAGATAATCATCGGCGCCGATTTCCAGACCGACGATGCGATCGACGTCTTCTCCACGCGCCGTGAGCAGCAGAACAGGCAACCGTGAAGTCGCGCGAATTCTTCTCAGTACCTCGAAACCGTTGATGCCGGGCAACATCACATCCAGCACTACCAGGAGATATCCCCCGCCCGTAGCTCGCTGCAGACCGCTTTCGCCATCGTGGGCCGCTTCCACAATGAAACCTTCGGCCTGCAAATATTCGCCCACCAGAGTACAGAGTTCAACATCGTCGTCGATGACCAGAATGCGTTCCATGTTATTTCTGGATTTCATTGTGCACCAGGCAACCCGCGCTTCGAGGTAAAGAATTGTCAGCAGAGAAGAGGCTTCCCTGATGACAAAACTTTACTCGGATTTACTCAGTTTTTACTACTTTCCTGCCCAAATCGTGTTCCTATGAGTGTACGCAAGACTGCCGGGTTGCTGTAAAGAAGGGAAGGAAGTTTATGAAATCGATTGGTCTTCGTTTTGCTGTCGCGGCTCTGGCTGTGTTACTGGGCGGTGCAATCGCAAAATCTCAAACAGCGGACACAACTCCGGCGCCGCCACCGATGCACGGTGGAATGCACGGCCCTCTCGGGATGGACGGCCGCATGATGCAGTTTTATGCCAAGTATCTAAATGTGACCGACGAACAGAAGACCCAAATGAAGGCCACTCTGCAGAAAGAACATGCCACGCTGAAGCCACTCATGACACAGGTGCACCAACTGGATCAGCAACTCAAGCAGTATGAAGAGGGCACCTATGATGCCACGAAGGTCCAGGCCCTGGTAGCACAGCAAGCCCAGACCCTGGTGCAATTAAAGGTCGAGGCAGCCCGCATTCACAATGAGCTTTATCAAATGCTGACTCCCGATCAGCAGAGCAAGTTGAAGGAGTTCGAGGCCAATCGCGAAGCGCGTATGCAGCAGCATGTGCAAAACGCCCCTGCTCCTCCGGAAGAGTAAGATTTCGCTCTGATTTTGTTTCAGCGTGGTTTGCCTGCTGCAGGGGATAGGATTTTCCTAACCCCTTCAGCTTTCGCAAGCGCCCTAGAGGAACAACGCTATGGATTTTGATCAGGTCTTAATCTTCGACTTAGGATGGGCTTTCTTCGCCGCATGGTTGATTGTACTTGCGACTTTAAGCGCAATCACTTTCGGACGAGATCTAATCCCGTTCATTCCGCGACTAACCCGCGACTCTGACCGTCATTAACTTTACCTCAGCTTGTCCAAACGTTCGACGTCCGGTTGACTCGCTGCCTAAGTCGTCTCCGTCTCAGCCAAAGCTTGCACCCCGGCCTGCTAGAATTTCATCTACAACCTGTCGATGATTCCAAACAGCATGCGTCCGCTGCTGCCTTATCTCAAGCGCTATCGCTGGGGATTTGTTGTGGGTGCGCTCTGTATTGTCCTGAGTAACGGCGCTCAGGCGGGACTTCCAAGAGTCATCGGAAATGCAGCGCAAAGCTTGACAAGCGGCGTCACCCGCCACAAGCTTTTGATCTTCACGCTGCAGGTGTTGGCCTTAGCCGTAGTCCGGGGCATTTTCCTGTTTCTCACACGCTGGATCGTCATTGGCATTTCTCGCGACATTGAATTCGATCTGCGCAACGACCTTTTTGCCCACCTGGAAACGCTCTCCTACTCTTACTACCAGCGCATGCGCACCGGCGACATTATGGCGAGGGTGACGAATGATCTGAATGCGGTGCGCATGCTCATGGGCCCGGCCATCATGTACTCCGCCAATACGCTGGTGTTCACAGCCGCGGCTTTATGGTTCATGGTGCGCAACAGTCCCAAGTTGACGCTGTACGCTTTCCTGCCGCTGCCGATTGTCAGCGTAACGATTCAATATTTCGGGCGGCGTATTCACGAGCGCTTTGAGAGGATACAGGCGATGTTCTCCGACATTTCGGCGCGGGCCCAGGAAAACTTTTCTGGAGCGCGGGTGATTCGCGCCTATGTGCAAGAGGAGGCGGAAATTGCATCCTTTGAAGCCGCCAATCAGGAATACGTTGCCCGCAGTCTGAAACTGGTGCGGCTGATGGGCATGTTGTGGCCCACGCTGGAATTGATGCTCGGCCTGGCTTTGGTGCTGGTGTTGTGGATCGGAGGCCGCGAAGTCTTAGCAGGACGCATGCAAATCGGCGCCTTCACCGCATTCAACATCTACATGATGCAACTTACCTTCCCCATCATCGCTTTGGGATGGGTGGTTAGCATTTTTCAGCGTGGCACGGCATCCTTGCTTCGGCTGAATGAGATTCTGCAGGAAAAGCCCGCGATCCAAGATGAGTCGGAAGCGAAAGAGCGCCCGGTGGAAGGAGAAATTGAATTCCGCGGGCTGAATTTTGAGTACGACGGCAAGGTTGTGCTGCATAACTTGAACCTTCGCATTCTGGCGGGCACCAGCATGGCGATCGTTGGCCCCACCGGCTCGGGAAAGAGCACATTGGTCAATCTGATCCCGCGCGTTTACGATGCGGCGCCGGGGATGGTTCTGCTAGATGGCCGTCCGATCCGCGAGTTCCCTGTGGCGTCTCTGCGACAGAACATTGGTTTTGTACCGCAGGAAACATTTTTGTTCAGCGACCGCATCCGCGAAAATATTGCTCTGGGCGTGGAATCCGCCAGCGACGAGGAAATTCGCGAAGCTGCGGATGCGGCAAATATCGCCGTCGACATCGAGGGCTTTCCGGAGCGCTATCAGACCATGGTCGGCGAACGCGGCATCACGCTCTCCGGCGGCCAGAAGCAACGCACCGCGATTGCGCGCGCTTTGATTCGGAACCCGCGCATCCTTATCCTGGACGACGCTCTTTCCAGCGTGGACACGCACACGGAAGACAAAATTCTCAACCACCTCCGCGAGGTAATGCGTGGCCGAACCACCATTTTCATCTCCCACCGTGTCTCCACCGTGCGCAATGCAGACCGCATCGCCGTCCTGCACGGCGGCAAAATCGTGGAACTGGGCACGCACGACGAACTCCTCGCCTTGAATGGCTACTATTGCGACCTGTATAACAAGCAGTTGCTGGAAGAAGAACTCGCCGAGGTCTAGTGGCGATCAGGCGCGCACCCCAGCATAGTCACAGCTTCCCATGCAGCGAATCGACGCACCCGAGATTCTCGATTCTGACGCCTGTTCCGCACGCGAAGCTCATGCCGTGCTTCAGGTACTGGGTCGCATCAACCGATGGTTCGGCGGCGTTACCACCACTCGCAGGATCCTAGAACGCGCGGCGCAGGCCACTGGAATGAAGCACTTCTCTCTGCTGGAAGTGGCAGCAGGTTTGGGAGAGGTACCTGAGATCATCCAGAAAAAATTGTCGCAGCGGGGAATTACCCTGGACATCACTCTGCTGGACTCAGCGCTATCTCATCTGCCGGCGGCAAAACCAGCCCCCAATGCTGCGGGACGAAATCGAGGAGTGGTCGGCGATGCGCTCGCTCTTCCTTTCGCCGATGGATCTTTCGATTTGGTTAGTTGCAACCTTTTCGCGCACCATTTAAGTCCCCAGCTACTCCAACAGTTCATGAAGGAAGGCTTGCGGGTGAGCCGGTGCGCGTTGCTGATCAACGATCTGGTCCGGCATCCGCTGCATCTGGCTTTGACATTTGCCGGCTATCCCATCATGCGCAACCGCGTAGCGTGGCTGGACGGCATTACTTCCGTCCGCCGCGCATACACGCCGAAAGAGATTCAAAGTACCTTCCGGGCGGCTTTTTCTTCAGAGACCATACCACAGGTAGAAATCTCTCGCCATTACCTATTCCGGATGGGCGTGATTGTGCGAAAGAACCAACAAGAAGTCCGCACGCCCTAGCGAACCACCAGCACTTCGCGCACGTTATCTCGCGCCAGGAAGAATTTGATAGAAGCAAAGTCGCGGAAGAGATTCTCGATGTTGCGGTTGTTGAACACACGTTGGAGCTGAAAACCATCCGAAACGGGTGTGTGGCCCCCGCCAGTAGGACCCCGCCGGGCTTCGCGGCGCAGTTCAATTTTCTGCATCTCCAGCGTGTCCACACCGACAATGTGGAAGCGGTAACACGGTGAATCCGGACCGGCGTCGCGCGTGTGGAAGAAGGCGAGCAGCATCCCTCCTGGCTTCAACACCGACCACAACCGCCCCACCACCGGCTTCACAAGGCTTTCATCGAGATAGTCCGGAAGATTCCAGCACAGCACCACGTCGAATTGAGCGGCGGGATAAACCAGGTTCTCGGCAAGGAACTTCCTGCTGTCAAGAACAGTATTGCCCTGCTCGTCCTTCGTGAAAAGCTCGGGATCGGTTGAGGCAGTGAGCAAATCCTCGCTGTAAATTTTGTGGCCGGCGCCAGTGAAGTGGCGGATGTTCGTGGGCGAAGTGGATCCCAGATCGAGGACGCATAGGTTCTCGGCGGACTCCCAGCTGCGAGACAACTCCCCCAGGCCGCTGGAGCGCCGGGTAAGCTTCTGTGAGCCCTGCCCCGAGACGGTCTCCGCTCCTGAACCGCGAAAAAGTTTCATGAAAGTCTGCGAAACCGACGACACTTTAACTTCCTGACTGCCGATTCACCGCACTCATTCTAAACAATGTGATCCACCTGCAACTACTTCCCATCCGCGCGATGGATGTCAACTTTCCCCTTCAAGAACGCCCCTTCTTCAATCGAAATGCGCTGCGCCGTGATGTCCCCCGTAACAGTGGCGGACTTGCGCAGGTCCACGCGATCACTGGCTTGGATGTTGCCATCGAGTTTCCCCTGCACCACCACTCCTTTCGCGTCGACGCTGGCCTTCACCTGGCCGTTCGGTCCCACCGTCAAGCTGTGTCCCTTGAGAGCAATGCTGCCCTCCACCTGGCCATCCAGATAGAGATCTTCGCTGCCCGAAAGCTCGCCCTTAATAACCACCGATTTGCCGATTTGTGCCAAGCCGCTGGCTGGTGTACTCATTTGACGCGCTCCTGGTCGCTAAGACCGATTTACAAGATGGTTCGCTAAGATCCCGGTTCACTACGATTCATGTTCACTAGGATCCATGTTCACTAGGATCGATGTTCACTAAGCGCAAGATCTCTGTGTGGGGTGCTTCGAACTCACGCCCGGAACTCATACCCTTCTAAAGACTATACGCAAGGCATGGAGTAAGCGGCAAGCGTTGTTCCCCGCCCGAAATACTCGTTTTTCTGTAGAGATGGCTGGCCTCCGAGTTGTTAAACTGAGGGAGTGGGTAACTTGGGATGTTCAGCACGATCAAACCGGTTGACATGGCTCAGCGCATAACATTCCCGGTTATTCCGCTGGCTCTGCTCGCTGCAATCAGCATCACTTGCCTGGCTGCGAAAACCGCGGCGGCGGCCGCTGAAGATCCAGCTTCCTGTTTGGAATTGGTGCGGGCGGCATCCGCCAACGAAGTCGCCGCCGCAAACGATAATTCGAAGCACATGTTCCTTTCGCGCAAGTCGACTCCTCAGGGATCGCAGACTCGGCTTTACGTGGAAACGCAGCAGGCAATCGTTGGCATGACGGTCGCGTATAACGACAGGCCGCTCACTTCAGAACAAATAAAACATGAGGAAAACCGCCTTGGCGACTTAGCTGCCAACCCCGAGCAACTTCGCCATAAACATGCACAGGAGCAGGAGAATGCCGAGCATACGCTACGTATTGTGAAGGCCCTGCCCTATGCCTTTCTCTACGAGCGCGACGGTAACGAGGAAGGCTCCGCAGCCTTGGGCCAGCCCCGGGTACGGCTGGTGCGTTTGAAATTCCGACCCAATCCAGCCTATCAGCCGCCCTCCCATGTGGAGCAGGTATTGGTTGGCATGCAAGGCATTGTTGTGATTGATCCGGTGGAGGGAAGAATCGCAAAAATCGATGGGACCTTGTTCAAAGAGGTTAGCTTCGGCTGGGGAATTCTAGGCCATCTCGATAAGGGTGGTCACTTCCTTGTGCAACAGTGCGATGCGGGGAATAATTCGTGGGAGGTTTCCCGAATGTCGCTGAATTTTACCGGCAAGATTCTTATGCTCAAGAATCTTTCTATCAAGTCCGACGAAACATTTAGCGACTTCCGGAAGGTTCGCGCCGACACGACGTATGCCCAGGGAGTACAGATGTTGAAGGCGGAGGAAGCCAAGCTGGCGCAGAACCGCTCGGCTGAAACAAACGGGAGCGAAAACCGCTCGCATTAGGTGATGTCTGTAGCTGCATCGACAGGTCTTCCAAGCGTCATTCGCCTGCACGAATCGTTTCCTTGCGCACTGTCAACTCCTCGATCAACTTTTCTTTAATACGATAGCCCGTTCCCGGTTGATCGCTGATCTCAATCATTCCTTGCGCAGAAACCTGCACCTCCGGGTCGATGATGTCTTCTTTCCAGTAGCGTTTCGAGGCGGAGACATCTCCCGGGAGTCGGAAATTCTCCAGCGTGGAAAGCGCGATGTTGTGGGCACGGCCGACGCCCGATTCCAGCATGCCACCGCACCACACGGGAATATTCTGCGACTGGCAGATGTCATGGATCTTTCTCGCTTCCGTGAAGCCGCCTACGCGTCCAACTTTGATGTTAATAATGCGGCAGGCCCCAGTTTCCAGGGCAATTGCCGCGGCTCGCGCGCCGACAATCGACTCGTCGAGGCAAATCGCTGTGCGCAATTCTTTTTGCAGGCGGGCATGGTAAAAAATGTCGTCGTCCCAGAGTGGCTGCTCGATCATCAGCAAGTTGAATTGATCGAAGGCGCGAAGATGCTCCGCTTGATCGACGCTGTACGCGGAGTTGGCGTCGCAACTCAGCGTGATGTCAGCCCAGAGCGAGCGGATTTTTTCCAGCACGTTTATGTCCCAGCCGGGTTTGACCTTCACTTTAATCCGCCGGTAGCCGGCTGCCAGTTCGATCTGAATCTTGTCGAGTAATTGCTCAACCGAATCCTGAATGCCGATGGAAACTCCGCACGGAATTTCTTTTCGGCTACCGCCAAGCAACTTCCACAACGGCTGGTTTTGCCCTCTAGCCTCCGCATCCCACACTGCATTTTCGACAGCGGCTTTGGCCATGCGGTGTCCACGAACTTTGGCAAAAAGTGCCGCGCAATCACGCCCCGACGAGAAATTTCGGCCGAGCACGGCAGGCGCAAGGTAGTGAGTGATCGTCAGCCACGCACTCTCGATCCACTCGCTGGAATAATAAGGCTCCTCGCCCGCGACGCACTCGCTCCAGCCGCTGACTCCCTCGCAATGGGCGGTGAGCAGCAGGATGCGGCGGCTGGAGGTGCGGCCGAAACTCGTCTCGAAGAAATGGATGAGTGGCATGTGAATTTCACGCAGCGTAATGGCTTCAATCTTCATAATGTGCTGACTAGAGTTCCACCACAGAGGCACGAGAAACTCTTCTTCAAGACCGTAAAATCGCAACGTTCGGTTTTTCTCTGTAGTGAATTATTCCTACGATGCGTACGACCATTTCTCATCCCACTTGCCCAGCAGAAACTTGCCGTTGCCTTCGGAGTCGCGCTCGTACCCTAACACGGCGAGCCCGTCCTCGAACGTCTGGAGAAATCCCTCGCGGTTGCGTTCTTGCACCTGTTGCGCTTTGCTTCTGGTGTCGGCAGTGGCCTTCCAGTTGTAAATCTGGGCCGGAACTTCAATCGATTCCGCCGGTTTAAATGAAGGATTTTTCCCCGTTGCCAGTAGAGTTTCTACCCGTCTTGATTTCAACCACCACTCCGCAATCAGCCGGTCGCTCGGAAGCCCGCCCTGCAGCGGCGACGATGTGATTCCGTACTGATTGATGTTGTAGCGGCGCGCAATCGCGCCCAGCTTCTCGATATTAAGATAAGCGTTCTTGATCTCCAGAGGATCAAACGTCCATTCGATCAACTCGATGCCCCGCGCGATTGCTTCTTCGCGCTGCAGCAACTTGAGCCGCCGTCCCAGTCCACCATTGCGATAGGCTTTGCGTACCGCGAGCATGTGAGAGTGAAGATACAAGTGGCCCGACCGCGTGCCTGGCACCGAAAGTGCAAAACCCACCATATCCTTGCCGGCAAAAGCCCCCATCACTTGTCCGCCGACTTTTTCCGCAACTACGAACATGCGGAGCGGGACCAATTCTGCGTCACTGAAGTTCCAGACTTCCTTCTGCAAGGCAACGCACGCGCGCAGTTCTTCGAGCCCTTGACACCGTCGAGCTACGATGGAAGCCGGGCTCACGCCTGCGTCTCCTGTTGCTTCGCTTGTTGCCAGAGGGACTCGAGTTCCTCCATGGAAGCGCGTTCGAGAGTAGCACCCTTTTCGTGAAGACGCTGCTCGATCCACTGAAAACGCCGCCGGAATTTTCGATTCATCCTGCGCAGCGCGGATTCGGGATCAATCGCAAGATAGCGGGCAATGTTCGCCATCACGAAAAAAAGATCCCCAACTTCTTCTTCCAGGCGCATTCGCAGATCGTCCGGAATCGCCGCTCGCCCTGATCCGGCGACACCGCGGCCTTCGGGGCGGGGACCTGGACTCGGATATTCCTGCAGATGCTCGCGCAGCTCGGCGGTCTCTTCGCCAAGCTTGGCGAACAAACTCTCTATGTTGGGCCAGTCGAAACCAACCTGCGCGGCGCGCGAACTAAGTTTCTGTGCCTCCAGCAAGGCTGGCATCGACGAAGATATTCCCTCCAGGATGGACCCCGGCCCGGCAGCCGTCTGCTCGCTTCTGGTTTCATCCCTATTTTCGCGAAGGCGCTTCTTTCGTTCTTCAGTTTTCAGGGCTTCCCAGTTGCGTTTTACATCGGCAGACGTGTCGGCTTTCGTGTCACCAAAAACATGCGGATGTCGGTTCACCAGTTTGTTCGAAAGCCGGTCGAGAACATCATCGATGGAAAACGTTCCCTGCTCTTTCGCCATCTCCGAATAAAAAAGCACTTGCAGCAGCAGATCACCGAGTTCGCCGGGAAGCTCGTCCCAATCACGATGATCGATCGCTTCGAGCACCTCGTACGTTTCTTCCAGCGTATGGGGCTTGATCGAATCGAAAGTCTGTTCGCGGTCCCAAGGGCAGCCGCCCGGAGCCCGCAGACGCTCCATGATAGCGACCGCACGTTCGAAACGTTCACCGGTAGAGGACATTGGCAACCACTTTAAATGAGCCAGCTCAATCCGAGCAATGCGTGCGGCACCACGCTTTACTAATATCGAAAACCGCGATAGCGGCCTCGGCATCCAATCAGTACCAGCAATTAAACTCTCAACGAAACAAATTCGTGCCAAATACTCTTCAAGGAAAGACCATAGAGATTCTTGCCAATGACAGCTTCGAACAAGTGGAATTAACGAAGCCTAGGAAAGCACTGGAAGAAGCAGGGGCACGCGCCCAGGTTGTCTCGCCAACCGATAAGAAAATTAAAGGCTGGGACAAAAAAGACTGGGGTGAAGAAGTCCAAGTTGACGTTCCGCTGAAGTCCGCCAACCCTGCTCAATACAGGGCCCTGCTTTTGCCCGGTGGGATTATGAATCCAGACCATTTGAGGATGAATCCGGACGCGGTAAAGTTTGTAAAACACTTTTTTTGAGCAGGCGAAGCCGGTGGCAGCCATCTGCCATAGCCCGTGGATGCTGGTGGAAGCCGGCGCTGCCAAGGGATGCACGATTACTTCCTGGCCGTCGCTAAAAACAGACATTCAAAATGCCGGCGGCACATGGGTCGACAAAGAAGTTGTTGTGAGTAACGGAGTCGTTACGAGTCGCAATCCCGACGACATCCCGGCGGTGTTCAATCGGGAGATGTTCGAATTGTTTTCCGAAGGCGCGAACGCCAGCGGAAAGACCGATCGCCAAGCCGCATAGAGAGTCCGACACTTCCACCACCGGCCCGGCTGTGCCGCTGTCGGGTCGGTTGCCCTTGGCCGAACATCCCTCGAAGCTGCTGCGATTTTGGTCACACAGTTCGCGGCACCAAGGTGACCTGTTTTTCACCCCCGGGGCGATGCACTCTATGCTGTGGTCATGCGCTACCCTATAGACTTTAGGTAACATTCAACAAGTTACTCTCGGGTATGACGTCCTATGGCGCCAGAGGCAAATTCACGATCCAGCCTTGAGGGCCAACACTTTCACGTGGTGGTGATTGGCGGCGGCATCAATGGAGTTGCCGTAGCGCGCGAGTGTGCTCGCGCGGGAAAACATACCCTATTGATCGAGCAGAATGATTTTGCCTCGGGCGTCACTAGCCGCTCAACCCGCATCATCCACGGCGGACTGCGATATCTGGAGCACGCCGAATTGAGCCTGGTGCGCGAGTCCTTGCGCGAGCGGGAGCGATTATTAAGGGAACGTTCTCACCTGGTGCATCCCATGCACTTCCTGCTCCTTTTGAATGAGACCACCCATCGCAGTGCGATGAAGGTGCGCGCAGGACTGTGGCTCTACCGGCGCTTGGCAGCAAGCAAAACGTATGCGGGTACCGGCGAGATGGAATTGAAACGACTGGAGCGGGCGCTGGATGCAGGTCAGCGTTGGTCGTTCTTCGATTACGAGGATGCGCAATGCGAGTTTCCGGAACGTCTGGTAGCGGAGTGGTTGATGGAGGCGGTGGAGGCTGGTGCTGTGGTCCGCAATCACACCGAGGCGCTTTCGGTGAACGTTGCCCATGGCCGGGTTCACGGTGTATTGCTGCGCGATCAAATCAACAAACGGGATGAACGCGTGGATGCGGCCTGGGTCATCAACTGCAGTGGACCGTGGGCCGATCGTATGTGCCAGCGATCTTCCATTCGCATGGCGAAACCCATGCTCGGTGGTGTGCGCGGTTCTCACATTGTGTTGCCCCGATTTTTAGGTTCGCCGAATGCTGCGCTTTATACCGAAGCGGAGGACGGCCGTCCGTTTTTTGTTTTGCCCTGGAACGATCAGATTTTGGTGGGCACAACAGAAATTGCCGACACCGATGATCCGGGAAAGACGGTTCCCTCCGCGGAGGAGATCAGTTATCTCGTTGGTTCCTTGGCGAAACTGTTTCCGAAAGCAAAGATCACAGCGCAAGGCGTGAAATATTCTTTCGCTGGAATTCGTCCGCTGCCTTACTCACCCGACCATCGCCCGTCCACGGTCACGCGGCGGCACATTCTGCATAATCATTCCGACGATGGCGCAGCTCGCATGATTTCCGTGATTGGCGGTAAGTTGACGACTGCAGCATCGTTGGCTCGCCATTGTGCCCGAACGATCGGATTGCATGTTCCAGAACCAGGCACCGTTGCGATGGGACCTGGACCGGCGCTTGATCCCGTGCTGGACGGCGCGGTTCTGGAGCTTGCGCACATTGGCGCCGTGAGCCAAGAGTCGGCGCAGGGCTTGCTGGAATGGCATGGCCAGCGGGCCGGCGATATTGCCCGCATGGCCCTAGCCAGCGCAGAGTTGCGGGCTCCCATCTGTCCGCATACATCTCACATCATCGCGGAAGTGGTGGAAGCCTATCGTAGAGAATATGCTGTCACGCTCGCCGACGTACTGCTGCGTCGCGTGCCGGTGGCTTTGGGTGCGTGCTGGTCGGAATCCTGCAGCCGCGAAGCAGCGCTGCGCGTCGGCGCCGTGCTCGGCTGGAATGATTGGACAATGGGCGCAAATCTTGAAGCTTTCGAGATGGAGCGTTCTGCTTTTCTGCACCCCGCTGAATCTCGCGTTTCCGCATTCGACGCCGCCGCGGACTAGCTTATTTGTGGATTCGCCGATTCGACCGTCCGCCCAAGGCGCGGACCAGACGCTCGGGGTAATCGGAGACAATGCCATCAGCACCCCAATCTGCCAAACGCCGTATGTCTTGGGCGGTATTCACCGTCCATGCGAATACCTTGCTGCCCGCATCGTGCGCCTCGTGAGTCAGCTTCCGGCGAACCAGTTTGTGGTGCGGAATGACGTAAAGCACCGGCAACTCGCGCCAGAGATCGAGTTGTGCGCGGGTTTCACATATCAGGCCCAGAGGGATAGTGGCATCGATATCGTGAAGCGCTTGTAACACGTCAGGCAGAAAAGAAGAGACGACATAGCCGTAAGCCGGCGTATGCCTCCGCAGCAGATCCCAAGTGATAGTTTCGAGTCCCTCCACCTTGAGTTCTATGTCGAGGAAGGCAATGTCCTGATAGCGCTTCAAGACATCCCGAAGATTTGGCAGAGCCAACTGTTCAGACGATGTCTCAGCGACTTTGATGCCGCGGACACTTGCATCGTGGCAGATCACAGGCTGCCCATTTGCGGAGAGTCGCACATCAAGTTCGAAGCCGTCGCACCCTTGAGCAAGAGTCCGATCGAAGGACGCAAGAGTATTTTCTGGTATAGACCTCTCGCCCCGCGCACCGCGGTGACCAAGCAACAATGGGCGCATCGGCATGGACGTTACTCTATCCGTGAGTCCTAATCCAAGTCGAAGTCACGGATAGGCTTGCCGGTGTCCGGCGATTCCTTGGCTTTTTTCACCGCTTCCTGAAATTTTTTCTCCAGCACTTCAGAAGCATGTTTTTGCGCCTCAACCGACTGCCGGAAGATGGATTCGCGGCGAGTGTCCTGTTCTTTCATGGCCCGCGCCGCATCCTCCATATCGTTGAACATACGTGGCTTCACTGCAGCAGTGTGCGCGATGACGGAGTGGGTTTCCGCATCCACTTTCAGCAGCGCGCTGCAGCAGGGGCAGGTGATGTCGAAAATAAGGGAATTCTTCGCCATTTTCCGAATCATACCGCAAAAGAGCCTACAACGTTTAGCGCTGAAGTTTGATGGGGAAGATGCGAAAAACATTGAGCAATTCCGAGCCAAGAAGAAAGATGGAAAGCAGGACGATCAGGATCGCCATCAACTCTCCGAAACTCAGTCCGCGGCGGTTGGGCTCGAAGCGTCGAGCAGCCAGGCTGAGAATATTGATCGTCGCAAAGCCGAACACGACCACCCATAGAATATTGTAGACATCGTTACGTCCGCCGGAATGACGCTCGAACAGCAAAAGGGTCGCCATGAATGGGGCACGGGCGAGGACGTAAATGCTAAACGCAGTAAATTTGGTGCGAACCACCCCCGCCGCCACTTTGGTTGTTAGAGAAAGAGCCATGCTGGCCGAACTCGCTCCAGAGACCGGTTTTATCCTGGAGTGATGGATTGGATATTACATTCTTTTCAGGCTCGGGTCACGGATTAGAAGCACGCGGCGCCAACACTGACAGCAAGGGTGTTCCGCGATGCGGAACAGCTATCGGCATGCTTGTTCCTTGTTGCGCGTTGAACGCAACGTTTCAGTAAGATGGAAAAATGGCTGAAAGGCGCGTCATATTTTTCGATGTCGGCAATACCCTGCTGTTCCCCAACCGGGCGAAAATGCTGGCCCCGATCCCGATCGATCGCCATCCCACGCTTGAACAATGGCAGGCGCTGGAACGCAGGACGAAAGATGTATTCGATCAGCGCATGCAGAGCGGCCGGGTGGACCATGGTTTCTGGTGGATATTTCACTCTTATTTGCTCGCCGACCTCAATGAATCCCAAGACGGACTCGTACAGGTACTTGTACGAAACACGCAGAAATCGGAGAACTGGGATCAGATTTTGCCGGGAACGCGAGCCGCCCTGGATCGAATCGCCGCGAGGTTCCGCATCGCCGTCATCTCTAACGCTGACGGAAAGATCGAGGAGACCCTTTCGCGTTGTGGCATTGCCGATTGTTTCGAGAGCATCACAGATTCCGGAATTGTGGGACGCGAGAAGCCACATCCTGAAATTTTCGAGGCGGCGTTGAAAACCATGAACGCCGGTGCCGGCGAAAGCCTGTACGTGGGCGACGTCTACTCGGTGGATTACGTGGGTGCCAGCAACGCCGGCATGCTGGCCGTGCTGTTTGATGCGGCTGGAGCCTATCGTGAGCGGTGGGAACCGCGCGTGGAATCCGTGGAACAGTTGGAAGCCTGGCTCGAGAATGAAATGTAGCCCGCGGCGGAGCTTGGGCTCTCCTACAACTCCAGAATCTGATGGTCGAGACAATCGGTGCGCATCGATTGGTGGAGGCTATGCAGAAGATCGGTTCCGTGGCGGGCCATATAGTAAACGCCGGCAACGCCCCTCTCCTGGAGCCCGCCGTTTGGAAAGAGAGCATGACTCAGAGTCTCGGCGTGGCGGCCAATGACGTCACTGCGGCGCAATTCCGCTGCCATGGCGCGTTCGCGCAGACGCTCCAGTTGGTAGTGCGCCTTTGAAACGGCAGTCTGGCTAGCCTCGACCAGCGTGGGATCAAGTTTGGCCAGCGCTTCGTGCAGGCTGGAAAAAGATTCCTCCACCGCCGTGTTGGCTCGCTCGAAGGCCACCTGCAAATCAGCGGGCAGCGTGCGCGCAGCCAGGGTATGGCGAAGTGCCTCAGCGCCATGAAAAGTATCCAGAACCGTGATGAAATATTGGCGCAACCAGCGCTGCACCTTGGGTTCAACCACGGTTGCGGAAAAACGAGGCACGATCGGCGTGGCGCGGCCCAGGATTTTTTCATAGACCGTGCCCACTTGCGCAAAGTACGCAGCTTCTGCAGCGCCTCCGGCGTAAGCGAGCGTGGGCAAAAGGTAGTCTTGCACCACCGGGCGCAAGAGGACGTTGGGACTAAACTTTTCAGGCGTCGTTGAGATGCGATTCAACAACTCGGCAGCGGACAGCTTCTCCCCCGCCATTTCATTACCGATCGCAAATTCCGGCGAGCCGCCCTTGGCGCGCCGCTGAATCGGCGTTCGGACTCCATTTTGCACAGTGAACAAAAGTACGGACGAAGGAGTCACCTTCACTTGTTGGTGATAATGTGCCGCTTCGAGAGCGCGTCCGCGCGCCAGCAGCGCATCATCTATCTCTGGCGCGCGTTCCACTGCCGCCCGATAAATTGGCGCGGCGATGCGATGTAACTCGGGATCGGAAGCGTCGAGCAGAATCACTCCCCACTCCGCGAAAAGACGGGCATAGAAACGGGCGAAAGCCGTACCTAAATTCTCTCCTGGACGATACGACTCACGCAGGAATTGTGTTGCCTCAGACTCCCCGAGAAGGGACGCGGCTTCTTCGACGACAGGCAGGATCTCATCGCCCAATCCGACTTCGCTCACGGGGGCGCCAGCAATGCCGTGGCTGGAAGTTGTCAGCGTGCGCAACAGACCGTCGGGCCCCGGAAGCGACACGTGATTGACCTCAGCCAGATCGTGATCATAAGAGGCGAGCCAGAAGACGGGGACAGCATCAACCCCCGCGGATGTCGCTTCTTGCGCCAGTTTAACTGCAGTAAGAGCTTTGTAGATGGCAAACATGGGGCCACCGAAAAGTCCGACTTGCTGTCCGGTAACAATCGCAGCGGCGCCGCCGCGTAAGCGGCTCAGGTTCGAGAGAGTTTGCAGCGAAGCGTCCCAGGATTTGTTTTGCCGTTCGAGAATCGCGCTGACGCGCTCGCGGCGGGGGGAATCATATTGCAGCGCGGAAGCCTGCGACCCTAACCATTCTCGGAAGTGCGGCGTATGAGGGAAAAAACTCTGGACGTTCGGGGAATATGCGAGGAAGTCAGTGAAAAGTCGCGTGGTGTGTGGAATTTGGGCAAAGGGCAGACACTGCGATTTCACCGGCAACACTCCTCACAGCGATGGCTTGTCATGTGTTGGACGGATAGAATCATCGCCGGTCAACGTCCCCGCTCTGCAAACCTATTCCTGAGCCATAGTAAAGATGCCCGCAAAGCACCGCGAGATGCAAGATAATGCTACTCATGCCTGCCAGGAAAGAAAATGCACCAATGAGTTTAACCGCAGCGCCGCTCCAGATCGTGACTCCGGTGACCCTGCAAGGCTCCGCAGTCCGCCTCTGACCGATTCGCCGCGAGCATGCTGAACTCTTCTGGCACGCCGCCAAGGATTTGCTCGACGATATTTTTCAGTGGATTCCTTACCGCATGAAGACACTCGAAGACTTCGAGCATCTTGTCGAGAATGCGCTGGGCGAGCAGAACCGCGGTGAGTCCATCGCGTTTGCCACGGTCGAGCGTAAATCAGGGGGAAGTGATCGGCAGCACTCGCTTTATGAACATCGATCGCGTCAATCGCCGCGTGGAAATCGGTTCCACCTGGATCGCGCCGGCGTGGCATCGCACTGCGATCAACACGGAAGCGAAATATCTCATGCTGCGGCACGCCCTCGAAATCTGGCAATGCATTCGTGTCGAGCTCAAGACGGACGCGTTGAATCGGCGCTCACGCAACGCGATTCTGCGTATCGGCGCCAAAGAAAGGCAGGCTGCGCAAACACCTGATCACCTGGACGGGCCGCGTGCGCGACACCGTCTACTTCAGTATCCTGGATTATCCTGGATACCGCATGGCCGGAGGTAAAGGCAAGACTGGAAGGCAGTATGCCAGCAAGGTCCGTTCCATCACATGTCTAAGGCTGCGTCCGATCATCGTATTTTTACATCTAACTGGGAGTGCCGATGCGTTTGACTTCCACCCATGCGACCCCTAGTCTGGAATTAGCTCTTTGAGGATGGCCAATCCCACCAGTGGGGGCGTCACGGCTTCGACGGAGATGCTTGCGGCCAAGAGGCATGCCGGGGTGCACACACCCGTAATCGTGGGCAAAATGATAATTGCCAATCAACAAATGGCA
>Ga0187867_10000275_pt1 | contig 46511 bp, 41 predicted proteins | sample June2016WEW_13_1_FD_132976 | JGI IMG/M metagenome (GOLD analysis project Ga0187867, IMG submission 132976) | Peatland microbial communities from SPRUCE experiment site at the Marcell Experimental Forest, Minnesota, USA - June2016WEW_13_10 | ecosystem: Environmental > Terrestrial > Soil >...
AGTTTCGGCTGGAGCGTTTGGATGCCGGCGCAGGTATCGCGGTCGTCTGGGTCAAACTGCCGATTGCGGACCTCGGCGCCGAGCACTCGTACATCTGGATGTATTATGGCGCGGCGAATGCGATTTGGCGCTCGATCTTGGCAAGCCGGAGCGGTCCGGTACGGGTTCCGGCGGATTCGGTGCCTACTCGTCGCTGATCGCAACCGAACTCAAGTCTTGGCTGACGAAAGACGACGAGCTGCGACGATCCAACTATGAAGTCCGCGTGCGGGTCTGGCTCGATCCCACAGGGGCTGTGTCGGGCTGCAAACTGGCCGATACGACCGGCGACGCCGCGCTCGATCGGCGTATCGTCGAGCGGATCTCGACCGCCTGCATTCAGGGCGAGCCGCTACCACGCGATTTGCCGCAACCGATCACCGTGCTGATTCGCTCGCGCGGTGCGGCGCATAATCAAGCAGAATCGGCCCGATGATAGGCTAAACAATCGACAAGAACTGTGTGGGGGTTTTGAAGGACGCAGCACAAGCGGCCGGTCACATCCACCCTCGGCTCTCGACGAGGCAGGGGCGCCTGCTGTTGACGGCATGCTGAAAAATCGTGCAACGTGAGCCTGCGCTCGTCTTATCTGCGTCAAACGGAATCACGCCACATGCAAATCGACCCATCGCTGCAAACGGAAGCGAATAACTACAAGCTGCTGACGAATATCGTCGTGCCTCGTCCGATCGCGTGGATCACGAGCCTTGACGGCGACGGTGTCGTCAATCTTGCGCCGTTTAGCTTCTTCAATGCGGTTGCGAGCGATCCGTTGTACGTTGTGGTCAGCATCGGTCTACGTGACAGTGGTGCGCCGAAAGACACCGCGTCAAACATAGAATCCCAGCGGGAATTCGTCGTGAATTTCGTCACCGAGGACTTGCTCGGCGCCATGAACATTTCGGCGGCGGATTTTCCGCCCGATCAGAGTGAACTTGCCGCCGCCCGGCTGCACGCCGCGCCCTCGGCGCGGGTAAACGCGCCTCGGTTGGCCGAGGCCCAAGCGAGTCTGGAATGCCGGCTGTTCCAGTCGGTTAGCCTAGGAACCAGCACGCTGTATATCGGCGAGATCGTGATGTTCCATGTGGCCGATCGTTTGATGGGACCACGAATGCATGTCAACAACTTCGCTCCCATCGGGCGACTTGGAGCGCCATCCGTCTATTGCCGCACGACCGACCGGATCGAACTTTCCCGGATCTCCTATGCGCATTGGCAATCGAGCAACGAATAGCGATCGCAGGCTGACGGCACTCGACACTTAAGCGGAAGGCGCAAAGCTGTCGGCACGCGCAAGCGACCACGCGTGCAGGTAGCTCGCTTCCGCCAGGCCCGTCAACAATGATCCTGAGTCCAACTCCGGATAAATTTCGGCGAAACTTCGGCCCTCGTGCGGCGGCCGGCGATGCATGATCAGGCCCCGATGCGCGTCGCGGGGACACTCGAGCCCCGCCGCTCCCAACAGTTCTGCGAGCGCTTTCAATGTGCTTTCGTGAAAGCGTGCGACGCGTTCGGCTTTGGCCGGAACGACGATGGCTCTTTGCCGCAATGGATCCTGCGTGGCCACGCCGGTCGGGCACCGATCGGTGTGGCACGAGAGCGACTGCACGCAGCCGAGCGCGAACATGAACCCGCGGGCCGAATTGCACCAATCGGCGCCCAGCGCAAATGCCCGCATCATGTCGAACGCGGTGATGATGCGCCCGCTGGCTCCAAGCTTTACGCGGTCGCGCAATCGCGCTCCGACCAAGCAGTTGTGTACGAATACCAGGCCCTCGCGCAGCGGTGTGCCCAGGTGGTCGGTGAACTCGAGCGGCGCCGCGCCGGTACCGCCTTCCTTGCCGTCGATGACGATGAAATCGGGAACGATGTCCGTCTCGTGCATTGCCTTGATCAGAGCCATGAATTCGCTGCGATGACCAATGCACAGCTTGAAGCCAATGGGTTTGCCGCCGGAGAGCGTGCGCAGCTGCTCGATGAACGCCATCATTTCCAGTGGCGTTGCGAAGGCGGAATGGCGCGCCGGCGAGATGCAATCCTCACCGGCCGCGACGCCGCGCGCTGCGGCGATCTCCGGCGTCACCTTCGCGCCCGGCAGGACGCCGCCGTGTCCGGGTTTGGCGCCTTGCGAGAGTTTGATTTCGATCATCTTGATCTGGGGCTCGGCCGCCTGTTGTCTGAATTTCTCCGCAGCGAACGTGCCATCGGAATTGCGGCACCCGAAGTAGCCGCTGCCGATCTCCCAAATGATGTCCCCGCCGAACTCGCGATGATGGATGCTGAAGCTGCCCTCGCCGGTGTCGTGGGCAAAGCCGCCAAGCTTCGCGCCCTTATTGAGCGCACGGATCGCATTGGCGCTCAGGGCTCCGAAGCTCATCGCCGAGATGTTGAACACCGACAAGGAATAAGGCTGCAGGCATTGGGCCCCGCCCACGACGGTACGAAAATCATGTTGAGCCAAATGGCGCGGCGCCATCGAATGTGTGAGCCATTCATAGCCCTCGCCGTAAACATCGAGCTGGGTGCCAAATGGCCTCTTGTCCAGCTGTCCCTTGGATCGCTGATAGACAATCGCGCGATTGGAGCGATTGAAGGGCGCCCCGTCCAGATCACTCTCGAGAAAGTATTGACGAATTTCAGGGCGAATCTTTTCCAGTAAGAAGCGCAGATTGGCCAGAATTGGATAATTGCGGCGCAGCGAGTGATTGGTCTGAAGCATATCCCATAGGCCGATCGCGACGAGCAGTACGCAAATCGAAAGGATCAGTGCGGGCCAAGCGCCGTGATGGCCGAGCAGTGCACCGGAGGCTGCAATTCCCATCAGGGCCAGAGCGAAAGGCACATAACGCATGATGCACACCCCGAGGATGAAAGTTCCAGGTACTCCCGCAAATGTCCAGCCGGCATGCGCCGCATCCTGCCAACGGGACGGCGGGCGCTGCGAGTAATGCCGCAATCCTGCGCCCCGCCGACCTCAATTGCGCGATCCTTCGCGCAGCCAATCGAGCGCCTCGGCCTCTTCCGTGAAGGCCCTGACGGACGCCCCGCGGTTGCGCGCGGTGCAGGCGCACGCGAGTCGCAGCCCCGCTCAACGTAACCCGAAGGAACCCCGCATCTTCGGTCACTGTGATTTCGAATTCATACGGGTCCACGCCCCATCTCCCTGGCGGATATGCGAAGCGGGGCGATAGGATATCAACAATCTTGCGCCAGACAACAAAGGGCGGCAGCCGTGATGCGCTGCCGCCCGCCGCTCCACCGCCTCTTATTGGACGGTAATCTGCGTCGGCTTCGGCTGAACGAGTTCCATCTTGGGGATGTGAACCGTTAACACTCCATCCTTGCTTTCGCAGCGGATCGCATCGCCCTTGATATTGTCGGGTAACGCGAAACTGCGCTCGAACATTCCATAGAATCTCTCCATCCGATGGAATTTCTCGCTCTTGTCTTCGAACTCCTGTCTGCGCTCGCCCTTGACGGTAATCACACCGTCCTCGAGGGTGACCTTAACGTCCTCCTTTTTCACCGCCGGCAATTCCGCGCGGATCACATATTCCGTATTGGTTTCGCTAATATCGGCAGAGGGTGCAAATTTCACCTTCTTGCCGCCCTCGATATCGAATGCCATTTCCGGCCAGCGCCCGAAGGTGCTTGGCATGAGCCGGTTAAAGAGCAAGTCGACATCGCCAAATGGTTCCCAATTTACGAGTCTCATGGCTGTCTCCTTTTCTCTCTTGCTCCAGGCGATTTTGCTCTGGATGACCCATATTATTGGGCGATGGACCTTGAGTTTCGATCCGCGAATATACGTAAGAACGTACTCAAAATACGCATAAACAATCAATGACTTAGCCGTGCCGGAGGCGCATCGAAATGTTTGCTGTGGCAAAATCAAAAGCTGAGCGTCTCGCAACCAATTGCAACGCGAGGAGTCGGTCATGATCACTTTGTTTCACCGCGCGAAGACGCGCTCGACGCGATTCATTTTTCTATTGGAGGAACTGGAAGCGCCTTACGAGATCAAGCATGTCACTACGCGCAGCCATGACGGCACCGGAACCGTCGATCCGGTGAATCCTCATCCCAATGGCAAGGTACCGGCCATTTCCGACGACGGCGTCGTCGTGTTCGAGTCGCCGGCGATCGCGCTCTATCTAACCGACAGATATCCGCGAAACCGCTTGGGACCTGTGGTGGGCGAACGCGAGCGCGGCGCTTACCTTTCATGGCTCTCGTACTACACCGGTGTCTTCGAACCGGCGCTCATGTCCAAGTTCCAGAACATCGACGTGGTCCGGGTAACGGCCGGCTGGGTTCCGGTCGAAGAAGCGATGGACGTCATCATCAAAGTGCTGTCTGCGGGCCCGTACATGCTCGGTCAGCGATTCAGCGCCGTGGACGTGCTGTATGGCACGACGTTTGCGATGTTTGGGCAGAGCGCGATCCTGCCGAAATCCCCTATCATCGACGAATACGCTAAAAAGGTCGTCGCACGGCCGGCCTTTGCCAGAGCGCAGGCGCGAGACGCCAAGTAACGGGCGCGCGGCCTTGGCGCGGCGCTACGCGGCGTCCGCCTCCGCGCGCCGGCGCTGCCGAGCTTCGGCCTCACGGCGCTCCTCTTCAATGTGAATGATCACCGCATTCACGTCCGTCGCAATCGGATCGCGTGCACAGTGGCCCGTGAGCATGCGATCCGGCGTCAACACGCCGGCCTCATAGAGCTTCCAAATTTCGCGGGCGAATTCGGTTGCGAGCAACTCGGGCGCGGCACGACCGAAGGTCGCACGCATGTTGTTGACGTCGCGCTCGAACATCACGAAGGCGTTGTTGTTGCCGGCGGCATTCACCGCCTGGGGCAGGTCGATGATGACAGGCCCGTTCACGGCCAGCAGCACGTTGAATTCCGAAAGGTCGCCATGAATGAGTCCGGCGCAGAGCATTCGGACGATCTGTACGATCATGAACGCATGCCACTCGCGAGCTTGTTCCGCCGTGAAATCGACTTCATTGAGCCGCGGCGCCGGGTCGCCTTGCGCGTCCTGGACCAGCTCCATCAGCAACACCCCCTCATGGATCAGATGGGGTGCGGGGACTCGCACGCCCACGCCGGCGAGGCGGTAGAGCGCATCCACCTCGGCGTTTTTCCATTCCGCTTCCTGCAGCTTGCGGCCATGACGACCACGCCTACCCATCGCGCGCGCATCGCGGCTGCTGCGGCTCTTGCGGCCTTCCTGGTACTGTGCGAGTTTGTGAAAGCCGCGATGCTCGGCTTCCTTGTACACTTTGGCGCAACGGAGCTGATTGCCGCAAGCAACAATGTAGACGGACGCCTCCTTGCCGCTCTTGATGCGGCGGATTACCGTGTCGACCATGCCGTCGTCAATCAGCGGTTGTAGGCCCTTGGGGATTTTCATTTCGCTCCAGTTAATGGTGCCGGCAGTGTAGACGGAAAAACGCGGTTCGGTCTGGGAGTTACACGCAGAATGGATATGCCGGCAGGCCTTTTCGGGGGCTTTCGCCCTTTCAGCCGCAAGGGCGTGGTGCGCGATATCTTGGCGGGCGTCAACCTTGCGGCGATCAACATTCCGCAGGTGTTGGGCTACGCCCGCATCGCCGGTATGCCCGTGGTCACCGGCCTTTACACGGTGTTGTTGCCGCTCGTCGTATTCGCTGTATTTGGCTCGTCGCGACATCTCGTCGTCGCGGCCGATTCGGCCACGGCGGCCATCGTCTCCGGCACCCTGTCGCAGATGGCAGCGCCCGCCGGAGCGCAGTACATCGCGTTGGTCGGCACGGTGGCGCTGTTGACGGCCGGGTTTTTGCTGGTGGCGCGCATCTTCAAGCTGGGGTTCCTTGCCGATTTCCTCTCGCGCACCGTATTGACGGGGTTTCTCGTCGGTGTTGGCCTACAGGTCGGTATTGCGATGCTTGGCGACATGTGCGGTGTCGCCGTGCATTCACACAACTCGCTGGTTCGAGTCTGGGAAGTCCTGCAGGGTTTGTCGAGTCCACATTTGCCGACGCTGGCGCTGTCGACGATCGTCGCCGGCGTAATCCTCCTCGGCAATCGCATTGTTCCGCGGCTGCCGCTGTCTTCGCTCGCCGTCGTTGGCACGATCATGGCGAGCGCCGCATTCGGTTTCGCGGATCAAGGCATCGCGGTCATCGGGCCGATCGCGGGCGGCCTGCCGTCGATCAGGCTGCCCGCCGTGACCTGGAGCGAAGTGCTTGCGCTGTTGCCACTCGCGGGTTCCTGCTTCGTGATGATCATCGCACAAAGCGCTGCGACCTCGCGTGGATTCGGCATTCGATATAGCGAGAGCGTCGACGAAAACGCGGACATTCTCGGCCTGTCGGCTGCGAACGCCGCGGCCGCCGTGAGCGGCACTTTCGTGGTCAATGGAAGCCCGACGCAGACCGCCATGGCGGATCACGTGGGCGCGCGCAGCCAGCTTGCGCAACTCGTAGTGGCGGGCACTGTGGCGCTGGTGCTGCTGTATTTGACCGGTCCGGTGAAGTACCTTCCACGCTGCGTATTGGCAGCCATTGTCTTCACGATCGCCGCAGGCATGATCGACGTGAAGCGCATGCGCGATATTCTGCGCGAAAGCCCCGGCGAGTTTCAGCTCAGCCTAGCCACTGCGGCAACCGTTGTCGTGGTCGGCGTCGAACAAGGTATCCTCCTCGCGATCGCTCTCTCGCTGTTCAGACATGTACGCCACAGCTATCGCCCGCATACGATGATGCTCGCGCCGGACTCGAGCGGCATGTGGGTAGCGGTACCGGCAACGCCGGGCACGCAGACCGAATCCGGGCTCATCGTCTATCGTTTTGGCGCCGATCTGTTTTACGCCAACGAAAATTTTTTCGTCGCCCAGGTGCGCGCGCTCGTGCAGAAGGCGCCGGCACCGGTGCGTTGGCTCGTCGTCGATGCGGGCGCGATCACCGATATCGATTACTCCGCCGCGCAATCCATTTGCGGATTGCTCGATGAGCTGTCGCGCCAAAATGTCGGCGTAGTCTTCGCGCGCGTCAACCCTTACCTGCGCTCCGACATGGACCGCCACGGCATCACGGCCGTCATCGGCGAGGCGCGGATTTTCGGAACGCTGCATGAAGCCATCGCCATGGTCCATGGCGGCACGGTCGGGCCTACGGACGGATAGCGCGTGCCGGCCTAGCGCAGGCCGATGTTCATGCAAGGTCCCGATAGGGTGCGAGGAACTCCTCGATCAGTTGCGCGAGCAGGCGCGGCTCGTCATGGTGCATCATGTGTCCCGCGCCGTCGATCCAACGTCGCGTCACACGCGAAATGCTCGCAACGCGCCGACCGAAGTCCGCCAGCGCATCCATTTTCTGGGCATACGGCGACTCGCGGGCCATGATCCACAGCACGGGCGCGCAGATCGCGCTCCAGACCGCCAGCACTTCCTCAGAGCGGTACAGATAGGGATTGACGATCTTGTGGGCGGGATCACCCAGAATCTCGTAGCGGCCGTCCTTGCGCTCGCGCGCCCAATTGGCCGCCAGAAAACGCGCGCGATCATCGGGCAAGCGCGCGTTGTTCTTCTGTAAGCGCGCCGCGACCGCGTCCAAATTCGCGTAGTCCTGCAGCAGGGGCGGCGTGCGCATCTCATCGAGCCATTTGGCAAGACGCGCCGGCGCCTTGCCGGGCGCATCGCCAACAAGGCCCAGTCCCTCGAGGTTCACGAGCGCGCGCACGCGCGCCGGCCGAACGCCGGCATAAAGTGTGCCGATATTGCCACCCAGGCTGTGGCCAACAATCAGTACCGGATCGTGCGCGCTGAAGTGGTCGAGCAACAGCTCCAGGTCGGCAAGATAGTCGGGCATCCAGTAGCATCCCTGGCGCGCCCATTCCGACAAACCGTAGCCGCGCCAGTCGGGGGCGACGACGTGCCAGTCCTGGCCCAGTTCATCGACCAGAAACTGGAATGAGGCGCTGACGTCCATCCAGCCGTGCAGCATGAATAATAAGGGCGCGCCGGGACTGCCCCATTCGCGTACGTGGTAGCGCAGCCGAGGAAGTTCAATGAACGTCGAGCGGCAGGCGCATCGCACCCGATAGCCGAGCGCGCCCGCCGCGGGCACATCCAATCCCATGGGTATTCCAAAAACGGCACGCGCGGCGCGCGCCCGGATGTTCATTATAGCCAGCCGGCGGCGGGCGGCCACGGGCGATCCGCGCGGTATCTGCGCCACGGTCCGCAGGCGCCGATGCGGTCGAGTTGCAAATGATCGGCAATCGGCCGGATTATTCCTCGTCATTGAATCAAGCGAGGAGACTGTCATGAAAGTGGACGGCAGCTGCCATTGCGGCCAATTGACCTTTGAGGCCGAAATCGACCCTGAAGCGGTCAGAATCTGTCATTGCACGGATTGCCAAACGATGAGCGGCTCAGCCTATCGCGTGACCGTGTCCGCGCCCGCCGCGACCTTCGTTCTGCGATCGGGGCAACCGAAGATTTATATGAAAATAGCCGAGAGCGGCAGGCCACGCGCGCATGCGTTTTGCGGGAATTGCGGGACCCAAATCTATTCCGCGGCACCCATAGATGCGCCGGCGTATTCGGTTCGAGTCGGCACACTCAAACAACGCGCGCAGCTGCCGCCGCGGACCCAAATCTGGTTCCGCTCGGCGCTTCCCTGGGTCGCGGATCTTCGAAACCTACGGCAAATCGAGCGACAATCGCCTTAAAACCCGGCGCAGGGTCTCTTGCGGCAATTACGTAGATGGCGACATGCCGCGGTCGGGCATATTCTGTGCGATAGCCTGGTTCGACCAGTAAAACCCAAGAGAATGGAGGCAACATGAAAAAGCTGGAGGGGCGGACCGCATTAATCACGGGCGCAGCGCGCGGCATCGGCTACGCCATTGCGAAATCGCTGGGAGCCGAAGGCGCCAGCATCGCCATCAATTATCAGTCGAGCGACGCGGACGCGGCTGCGTTGGCGCAGGAACTGACCAAGATGGGATGCAAGACGCTGCTGCTCAAGGGGGACGTCGGTGTGCGCTCGACCTGGACCTCGATGATCGACAAGATCAAACAGACCTGGGGCCGGCTCGACATCCTAGTCAATAACGCGGGCATCACGCGCGACAAGACGCTGCGCAAGATCACCGATGAGGACTGGATGGCCGTATTGAACACAAATTTGAACGCATGCTATTTTGGTGTCTCCGCAGCCATGCCGATGATGATCGAACAGAAGTTCGGCCGCATCATCAATATCAGCTCCTTCGTCGGACAGGCCGGTAATTTCGGGCAAGCGAATTATGCGGCCAGCAAGGGCGGCATCATAGCGTTTACCAAGACCGCGGCGCTGGAACTCGCCAAATACAATGTCACTTGCAATGCGCTTGCTCCGGGGTTCACCGAGACCGGCATGCTGGCCAAGGTGCCCGAACAAGTGCAATCGCAAATATTGGCGCGAATTCCGATGGGGCGCTTCGGCAAGCCCGAAGAGGTCGCGAAGGCAGTGCTGTTTCTCGCTGCGGACGGCGATTACGTCACCGGCCAGCAGATCAACGTCAACGGCGGCGTGTATATGTAGGCGGGGGCGCTTCAGCGCGTTGCGAGCCATTGGGCTATTGCAGCCGGCACCTCGCGTTGCGCGCGCGCGCTGATGTACATGCCTATATGGCCCAGGTCGAATTCGAGCGCCGTGTAGTCGTCGCTGCCGACCAGCCGCTGCAAGGCGACCGAGGCCTCGGGCGGCACCAGATGATCGCGCATTCCGATCAGGTTCAACATCGGCAACCGGAGCTCGCGCAGATCCACCTTGCGGCCCGCCAGTTCCAGCCGGCCCTGCGCAAGGCGGTTATCCTGGTAAAACCAGATCAAGAACTCGCGGAATGCGGCACCTGCCTGATCGGGGCTGTCGAATATCCACTGCTCGACGCGCATGAAATTCTCGATTTGCGATCGATTCGGGCTCTGCGCGACGAGATCCATGTACTTCTGCTGAGTCAGCCGAAACGGCATCAGCGACAGAAATAACTGGTTGAGTGCGTCGCCCGAGACGTTGCCGTCTCCGACCAGCGATGCAACATCGATCTTACGGACCCATTTGGACAACAAGTCGTGCGGCGTATGAAAATCGACCGGCGTGACCATCGTAATGAGGTTTCGCACGCGCTGCGGATAGAGCGCCGAGAAGCACAAGCTGAACACGCCGCCTTGGCAGACGCCGAGCATGTTCAGAGCGGCCAAGCGGTGCGTCCGCAGGATCTGGTCGACGCAACCGGCAAGATAATCGTCAAGATAATCCGAGAGCGTGGTGAACCGATCCGCCCCATCGGGATAGCCCCAATCGATCAGGTAGACGTCGATGCCTGCCGCCAAGAGGCCGCGGATCAACGAGCGGTCCTCCTGCAGATCCATCATGTACGGTCGGTTGACGAGCGCATAGACGATCAACAGCGGCACACCGCCGCTCGATGGAGCGATTGGCCGGTAGCGGTACAGCGTGAGCTTGCCCGATTGCCACACGGCCTCCTTCGGCGAACTACCGGCAGTGCAATGGCTCGCGGCGGTGAGCGCCGAATAGATGCTCTCGCCTATCATGATTTGGACTTGCCGCGCGCGCGCTTGGTCCTGCGCGCGCCGGCCGGTGGCGTGCGTGAGGTGCGCGCGCCGGCCGGCGGGATGCGTGAGGTGCGCGCGGCGGCTGGTGACTTACGCGCGATGCGCGCGGCGGCCGGTGGTTTACGGGTAGCTCGAGCGTTGGCCGTCGGCTTAAGATCGGTCCGCGCAGCGCGCAACTGATCCTCGACCGATTTGAGGCGCCGCGCCAGCGTATTGATTTCGCCGCGCGCAGGCAGGTCGAGCAGCTTCGCCCAATGTTCGATATCCGCCTGTAGTTCTCGACGCCACTCGCTGCTCGCGTTCACGAATTCGGCCAACGCGTTGCAGAACGCTTCGCTCTGCGCGCTTCGAGCATAGGCGTCCTCGGCGCAATCGATCCAGGCATCGTAGAGCTTGCGCAGTTCCTCGGCGCTCGCGGTCGGCGGTGGCGTGGCGAGCCGTGCCGCAAACGCGGTGGCCGCCTCGCGCAGCGCGTCCGACCAGAGGCGCTGCAGCCGACGCTGCGCGTCCTCGATGCGTCCCCACGCCCCGGCCATGCGTTGCAAACGCAACTGCTGTTCCCGTGTCGCGCCGAGAGCCGGCGAATCGAACGAGAATGCCCGCGACGCGCCGTTGCCGGTGTTGAACGCCGCGCTCCAAGGCATTTGGAAATCGGCGAATTGTTCGCGCAGAAAATCGCTGAAGATACCTGCCGCGGCGGTGGCCGCCGGCGCTGAACCGCCGGTGGCGCCCTGCATGAAGCGGTGCGCGGCCGCCGCATAGCGCTCTGCGGCATCGACGAATGGCGCAAAGCCGGACGCGCCGTCGCGCGGCGACCGCGTTTGCCCGGCCGAATTCGCGCCGGCAAGACCCGCGACGTACGTCTGCCATTGCCGCCACGGATCATTCGTCATGGCGGAGCCTTCCGTATGCGATGCAAAAACCATGGGTGCGAAAGGTAGGCCGAGCAGCGTGTATTGTTAAATTCATATAACTTATTGTATTATATAATCTTTATTTGTCCATCGGATTGCTTGCAACAAAATTGTCACGGTCGGCATTGTGCGACGCCAAACCGTCCTCTAGCATACGCGCGACCTTTTGGGTGGGAACCATGCAACAAGAACGCCTCATACGCAAATATTCAAATCGACGCCTCTACGACACCGTGGGCAGCCGCCACGTCACGCTCGACGATTTGCGTCAACTGATCGTGACGGGTGAGAAGATCAAAGTCATCGACGATAAGTCCGGCGACGATCTCACACGGCAAGTGCTGTTGCAGATCATCTCCGAGCAAGAGCAATTTGGCGCGCCGCTGTTGGGCGCGGAAGTGTTGGAAATGATCATCCGCTTCTACGGCGGCCCAATGCAATCGCTGCTCAGCCGCTACCTCGAACAGGCGTTCACGGCGATGCTGCGCCAGCAGGAAGCCATGCAGTCGGAAATGGCCAAGGCATTACAGACGCCGTTTGCGCCGTTGACCGAGATGGCGCGCAAAAACTTCGAGATGTGGGAACAGGTCCAGGCCGCTGCCCGCGATGCGATGAGCGGCCGCAGCGCAGGCGCCGCGGCCGCGAGCCCGCAAGACAACAAAAAGCCGAGCGACGAAAAAACAAAAAAGTGAGCCAGGAATGGATATTCGCGATAAGACCATCGTAGTGACAGGCGCCGGCCGCGGCATCGGGCGTGCAATTGCCTTGCAGATGGCTCGTCACGGCGCGAACCTCGCGCTAATCGACCTCAATACCGCCGACCTCGAAGCGTCCGAGGCGCTATGTCGGGCCGAATCGGTGCAAGCACGCCACTACCGCGTGAACGTCGCCGACGAAGGCGATGTCATCGATGCGATGAAACGCGTGGCCGGAGACTTTGGCCGTTTGGACGGACTCATCAACAACGCGGGTGTCCTGCGCGACGCCTTGCTCGTGAAAGTGAGGGACGGCGCCGTTGTCGGACGCTTGACGCTGGATCAATGGAATGCGGTCATCTCCGTGAATCTGACCGGTGTGTTCCTCTGTGGCCGCGAAGCGGCGACGCAGATGATCGAGCTCGGCAATGGCGGCGTCATCGTGAATATTTCCAGTGTGTCTCGCGTCGGCAATGCGGGTCAAAGCAACTATAGTGCGGCCAAGGCCGGCGTCGAATCGATGGCGGTCGTCTGGGCCAAGGAGCTCGCACGCTACGGCATCCGCGCCGGTTCGATTGCGCCTGGCTTCACGCATACCGAAATCCTGACCGCGATGCGCCCGGAAGTGCTCGAAAGACTCACCGAGACGGTGCCATTGCGGCGCCTCGGGAAACCGGAGGAAATCGCTCACGCCGTGAGGTTCATTTTCGAAAATGATTTCTTCACCGGACGTTGCCTCGAGCTGGACGGCGGCTTGCGGCTCTGACCGCAAGCTGCAGGGCCCCGCTGGCCTATCCGTGTTTTGCGACGCAAATGGTCTTTCATTAATTCTGCTAAGTCTTCAAATTTAAGAAATAATTAATATAATAAAATCAATTAGTTATATATGACTGGCGGCCCGGTCCGATATTATGCAAATTATCTTGCATTGCATACAAAACGGGCTATACTATCTCGCGTACCGATACCACTACACCGAGGACTTAACATGAACCAGTCACTTTTCGATCCCAAGACCATCCTGGACAGCTACCGCAGCGCGCTCGCGCCGGTCGTCAAGGCTCAAGAGGAAAGCATCAAAGCGTTTGACCGTGTGGGACACTACCAGTACGCGGTTGCCGGTGATTACCTGGAATGGAGCCTGGCCCAGGCCAAGGCAGCTTTGGCTGCGCAGACCCCGGCCGAGTTCGTCGCCAAGCAGGTTGAACTCACGACGGCGCTCAGCGAAAAACTCCGCGCACGCGCGCAGGAATTCGTTACGCTCGCGACCGACGCGCAAACGAGCTTCAAGCAAGCCGTTGCCGATGTGACCGCGAATGTCGTCGAGGCGACGAAGAAAAAGGCGAGCTGAGACCACAATTCGGCGTCAATATTGACGTGCGAGTGGGTCGAGAGACGAAGGTGGGGCGCCGCGAGGCGCCCCACCCTCTCATTTGGTTGCAAAGGAAAAAGCGAGCACGATGCGCGACATCACGAAGCCTGGCGTCTCGAATGCCGCATCACCGGAGCCGCATGATACTGCCGAGCTGGCCCGCGCGATGCGCGCGCAACTCGCGACCGTCTCCGGCGGCCTGGCTCCGGATGTATATATCAATGCTTGGTGGGACTGGTATCTGAATCTCGCCAAGGAACCGCCCACGCAGATGCAAATGATGCAGGACGCGTTGGCCAAAACCATCGACACCTGGACCTTTTCGCTGCGGGCCGCCAGCGGTGAGCCGCTCGCTCCGACCGAGGGGGATAGTCAATTCAGCGGCGACTCTTGGGCTCAATGGCCATTCAACGTCTACGCCCGCAGTTACCGCAATTACGCCGACTGGTTGCAGCTCGCATACTCGCAGGTACCCGGAGTCGCTCCAGAGCATGCACGTAGCTTGAATTTCGCTGCCAGCAATGCGCTCGAAGCGATGTCCCCTTCCAATTATCTCGCGACGAACCCCGAGCTGCTGGAGGCGACGCGTACCGAAGCCGGCGCGAATCTGGTGCGCGGATTCAAGAATTGGCTCGAGGATGTCGAGCGTACGCTTGGCGGCAAGGGAGCGGTCGGAACCGGCAATTTCGTCGTCGGCAAAGATGTCGCCGCGACGCCCGGCAAAGTCGTGATGCGCAATGATCTCGCCGAATTGATTCAGTACGGCCCGACGACCGACAAGGTATTTGCCGAGCCGATCCTGATCATCCCGGCTTGGATCATGAAGTACTACATTCTCGATTTGTCGGCGAAGAATTCTTTGGTGAAATACCTGGTATCGCAGGGCCATACCGTCTTCATCGTGTCCTGGAAAAATCCCGACGCAAGCGACCGGGCGCTCGGCATGGACGATTATTTGAAACTCGGCATACGCGACGTGGTCGATGCCGTCACGCAAATCGTTTCGCAGCGGAAAATTCATGCGGTGGGCTATTGTATCGGCGGAACCTTGTTGTCGATCGCCGCCGCAGCCTACGGCGCCGAGGGCGATCAGCGGCTCGCCAGCGTGACGCTGCTCGCCGCACAGCAGGATTTCAGCGAGCCCGGCGAGCTGTCGGTTTTCATCAGCCCAAGCCAGCTCGACATGCTGGAAGCCGTCATGGAGCGCGCCGGCGTGCTCTCGAGCGAACAGATGGCCGGAGCATTTACGCTGCTGCGCTCGCGCGATCTGCTGTGGACGCCGGCGGTCAATACCTACGTGCGCGGCAAGCGCGAATCGATGAATGATCTGATGGCTTGGAACGCCGACGGCACCCGCATGCCGAGCCGCATGCATGCGCAGTATCTGCGCCAGCTCTATCTGAACAACGATCTGGCGCGCGGTGAGTTCCGCTGCGAGGGGCGTCCGATCGAACTCGCCGCGATTCAGGTTCCGATGTTTGTCGTCGGCACCGAAACCGATCACGTTGCGCCGTGGCCGTCGGTTTACAAGGCGCGTGCACTCACGCGTTCCGTTGATTATACGTTCCTGCTGACGTCCGGCGGCCACAATGCGGGCATCATTAGCGGCCCGGTGCATCCGCGGCGACGCCACCGCGTGCGCACCTGGTTGAATGCGGTCGACGTGCTGCCGCCAAAAACTTGGTTCGAGACGACGCCGCCCCAGGCAGGATCCTGGTGGCCGGTCTGGCAGCACTGGCTCGCTGGGCATTCCACCGATGCGCGCGTCGCCCCGCCGCCGATCGGCACGGCGCACTACCGGCCGATCGCGGATGCCCCGGGCGAATACGTGTTGCAAAAATAGATCGAATTTAAGCTCGTTTAGCGGAGGATCCAGACATGAACGATGTGGTCATCACGGCGGCATTAAGAACCGCGGTCGGCAAATTCAGCGGATCGATTGCAAAAATGCCGGCGGCAGATCTGGGTGCGCATCTCATCAAGGCCCTGCTCACCCGCAGCGGTGTTCCGCCCGAGCAGATATCCGAAGTCATCATGGGTCAGGTGTTGACTGCCGGCGTCGGGCAAAATCCCGCGCGCCAGGCGCTGATCCGCGCCGGCCTGCCGTCAGGGGTACCGGGAATGACGATAGGCAAGGTCTGCGGCAGCGGCCTCAAGGCGACTCATCTTGCCGCACAGGCAATCAAGTGCGGCGATGCGGATATCGTCATCGCGGGCGGCCAGGAAAACATGAGCGCATCGCCTCATGTGTTGCAAGGATCCCGCGACGGCTTTCGCATGGGCGATGCGAAACTCGTCGACAGCATGATCATCGATGGCCTCTGGGACATCTACAACAACTATCATATGGGCGTGACCGCGGAAAACGTCGCGAAAAAATACGAGATATCCCGGCGGGAACAGGACGAATTTGCCGCAGCATCGCAGCAGAAAGCGGAAGCGGCGCAGAAGGCCGGACGGTTCAAGGACGAAATCGTCCCGATCGAGATCGTATCCCGCAAAGCCACGACCGTGTTCGACAGTGACGAGTTCATCCGCCACGGTACGACGGTCGAAGCGCTCGCCGACCTCAAACCGGCGTTCAGCAAGGACGGCACGGTCACGGCCGGCAATGCCTCGGGCATCAATGACGGTGCCGCCGCCGTCATGATCATGTCGGCGCGCAAGGCGAGTGAACTGGGCCTCAAGCCCCTCGCCTGGATTCGGGCTTATTCGTCGGCCGGTGTGGACCCCCAGATCATGGGTATGGGCCCGGTCCCTGCGAGCCAGTTATGCTTGAAGAAAGCGGGCTGGACCCACGATGAGCTCGACTTGATGGAAATCAACGAGGCGTTCGCCGCGCAGGCGATCGCCGTGAATCGGCAAATGGGCTGGGATACCGCGAAAATCAACGTCAATGGCGGGGCCATCGCGATCGGTCATCCGATCGGCGCATCCGGTTGCCGCATCCTGGTCACTCTACTGCACGAGATGATTCGTCGAGATGCCAAGAAGGGCCTCGCGAGCCTCTGCATCGGTGGAGGAATGGGCGTCGCGATCGCGATCGAACGGTGAAATCGTCGTGACGGCCTACCGCAAGCTCCTGCCGATCGAAGCGCGCCTGCTCAGCGAGCACCTTGCTCGCCTCACGCCGAGCGACAAATCGCTGCGCTTCATGGGCGCAATGAGCGATGAAGCCCTGCAGGCGCATTGCGACTCCATCGACTGGTTTCGTACCGTGGTGATCGGGTTTTTTGACGCGGGCATTCTGCGCGGAGCCGCCGAACTGCAAGTCGCGGGCAAGGGATTGCCGATGCTGTACGAAGTGGCGGTCACGGTGGAAACCGCATGGCAAGACCAGGGCGTCGGCACGGAATTGCTGCGCCGTGCGCTGCTGATTACGCGCAATCGGGCAGCTCGCGGATTGCATATCACCTGCTTCAGCGACAATTACCGGATTCAGCACGTCGCCGCTAAATTCGGCGCCCATTTTCAAAACCGCGCCGGCCACTCCGAGGCAGACATCCTGACGCCGGGACCGACGTACTGGTCGCTATGCGCGGAAGCCGCCGAAGACGGAGTCGCGTGGATGAACTTCTGGTTCGACCGGACCGCCGCGATGCTGCCTCAAGGCGCGCCGAACCGCGCGCACCTAGCGGCGCGCGCGCTCGCCAATTAGCTGCTCTACGACGCTCGGATCGGCGAGCGTCGATATATCCCCGAGTTGATCGTCCTCCCGGGCGGCGATCTTGCGGAGAATTCGGCGCATGATCTTCCCCGATCGCGTTTTCGGAAGTCCCGGCGCCCATTGGATGACATCCGGAGTCGCGATCGGACTGATCTCCTTGCGGACCCAGTCCCGCAACTCGAGACGCAGCGATTCACTCGGCTCGACGCCGACAATCAACGTCACGTAGACGTAAATTCCCTGGCCTTTGATGTCGTGCGGGAATCCGACCACGGCGGCCTCCGCCACCTGCGGATGAGCCACCAAGGCGCTTTCAATTTCGGCGGTACCCAAGCGGTGGCCAGCGACATTGATGACGTCGTCCACTCGCCCGGTGATCCAGTAATAGCCGTCCGCGTCCCGGCGCGCGCCGTCGCCCGTGAAGTACATGCCTGGAAAGGTCTTGAAGTACGTGTCGATGAAACGCTGGTGGTCGCTGTACACCGAGCGCATTTGTCCGGGCCAGCTGTCGACCAGCACCAAATTTCCCTCGCAAGCGCCTTGCAGGATGCGGCCCTCGCCGTCGACGATGGCCGGCTTGACGCCAAAGAACGGCAATGTGGCCGAACCGGGCTTCAAATCGGTCGCTCCCGGCAGCGGCGTAATCAGGATTCCACCGGTCTCGGTCTGCCACCACGTGTCCACGATCGGACAGCGATGATCGCCGACGACGCGGTGATACCACTCCCAGGCTTCCGGATTGATCGGTTCTCCGACGGAGCCCAACAGGCGCAAGCTGCTGCGAGACGATGCCTTTACAGGTTCTTCACCTTCGCGCATCAGCGAACGAATTGCGGTGGGCGAGGAATACAGTATCGTGACTTTGTGCTTGTCGACGACCTGCCAAAACCTGCCCATGTCGGGATAAGTCGGTATGCCCTCGAACATTACCGTGGTGGCGCCGTTGGCCAGCGGGCCATACACGATGTAGCTGTGACCGGTCACCCAGCCGATATCGGCGGTTGTCCAGAAAATATCGGCTTCGCGCAAGTCAAAGACGGTCTCGTGCGTGAACGCGGCATAGACGAGATAACCAGCGCTGGTATGCAATACGCCTTTGGGCTTACCCGTCGATCCGGACGTGTAGAGAATGAACAAGGGGTCTTCGGCATCCATTACAGCGGGTGGACAGGACGTCGATTGGTCCTGCACCAGGTCCGCAAACCAGCGATCCCGCGGCGAATACATCGCCACGCGCGTGCCCGTACGCCGCACGACCAGCACGTGCTTGACGCAACCGGTGCCGGCGACGCTCAGCGCCTCATCGACGCAGCGCTTGAGCTGCATGCGCTTGCCGCCGCGAATTCCCTCGTCGGCGGTGATGACGACCGACGAGGAGCAGTCGGCAATTCGCCCGCCCAAGGCTTCGGATGAAAAGCCCGCGAACACGATCGAATGAATGGCGCCGATGCGCGCGCACGCGAGCATCGCAATGACGATTTCCGGAATCATCGGCAGGTAAACCGTGACGCGATCGCCTTTCTGGACACCGAGGGACTTCAACGCGTTTGCGCATTGGCAAACCCGCTCATAGAGTTCCCGGTAACTGATGTGTTCCGCGAGCCGCGGATCGTCGCCTTCCCAAATGATTGCGGTCTTATCGCCGCGAGTCGCCAGATGGCGATCCAGGCAATTGCTCGCGACATTGAGCTTGCCGTCGGGGAACCAGCGAATCCGGAAATCGCTCTCCGCAAAACTCGTGTCCTTGACGCGCGAGAAATCCTTGATCCAATCGATGCGCCGGCCGACGCCGCCCCAGAACAATTCCGGATCTTCGATCGATTGCGCGTATTGCCTCTGATAGTCGGCGCGCGTGACGCGCGCTGCGGTCGCGAAATTTTCTTGAATTGGATAAAGATTTTTGCTCATGAAGCCCTACTCCGCCCCGAGTTGATCTTTGTGTTCGATTGCTTCCGCGGGATCATTGACGACGGCGAACCCCCTTGTCATTGAAGCGCTATCGCGCGGCTCCGGTAATCCGTAGTTACCCCTAGCCCCGGAGCGCGCCCGGCCGACTGCCTCGTTCGTATCGAGGAGCGGATCCGCTCGTCGTAGGCATGCTGCCCGGGTACGCATGCTGCCCAGGTAGGCATGCTGCCGATATGCCACTTTGGTCGCAATCGGGGCGAAAAGCATCCCCTCATTAGACTTAAGTCGTAGGCGCCGCCGGCAATTGTCTTGCCGCGCCCGGAAGCTTAGAGTGCCTGCGAGGGGGAATCATGTTTTCGAGTTGGTTGCTGTCCGTATTGGGATTGGCGTATCTCGGTTCATTGTTTGGGATCGCTTTCTATGGCGATCGGCGCCGCCTCTACCCGAACAACCGTCGACTTAGACCCTATATCTACGCTCTCGCGCTGGGTGTGTATTGCACCTCGTGGACGTTTTTCGGCGCGGTCGGTACCGCCGTTCGCGACGGCTGGGGGTATCTGCCGATTTATTTGGGGCCGTCGCTCGTGTTCCTGTTTGCACTGCCCTTTTTGGAGCGATTGGCGGAGACGGCGCGGGCGCATAAAGTCAGTTCGATCGCGGATTTCGTCGCTTCGCGCTTCGGCAAGAGCCGCTCGCTCGCAGTACTCGTGACCGTGATCGCGTTTGCGGCTGCGATTCCCTACATCGCGCTGCAATACAAGGCCGTTGCGACGAGCATCGATACGTTGACGACGGGCATGGCCGGACATGCGCCGTGGTATCGTGACACCGCGCTCGCGGTCGCATTGATGATGGCGTTGTTCGCCGTGCTGTTCGGTGCGCGTCGCGTCGATGCAACGACGCACCGCGAGGGCCTGATGTTGGCGATCGCGTTCGAATCCCTGATGAAGTTGCTTGCGTTCGTCGCCATCGGCGTGTTCGCGTGCCTGCACTTGCGGGGCCGTGCATGGGAGTTGCCGACGCAACTCGCCACCGGCGCGACGCTGTTCAACGGTGATGCGATGACGAGTACGCTGCTGGCTGCGGCCGCTATTTTTTGCCTGCCGCGGCAGTTTCACGTCGGTATAGTCGAATGCGCGCGCACCGAGGACCTGAAGCTCGCACGTTGGCTGCTGCCTGCGTACCTCGGACTGTTTTCGGTCGTCGTGATACCCGTCGTCGCGCTCGGCGCCATCGATGGGCTTTCGCAACGTACCGCTTCCGACTCGCTGATTCTGACGTTGCCGATCAGCTACGGGTTACCGTGGCTCACCGCGCTGGTATTTCTCGGAGGATTGTCGGCCGCGACCGCGATGGTGGTCGTTTCCAGCACCGCGCTGGCAACGATGATTTCGAACGACATCGCAGCGCCCGTGTTGTGGCGCCAGCGCCTCGAAGACGGAGCGAGTTTGGGCCGACGCGTGCTGTGGGTACGGCGTGCGGTCATTGTGACGCTCGCGTTGCTCGCGTTCACCTATTACCGATGCACCTCCGGTTCGATCAGCCTCGCGGCGATCGGCCTGCTCGCGTTTTCCGCAGTGGCGCAATTTGCTCCGGCGATCTTCGCGGCGCTTTATTGGAGCGGCGCGAGCCGTGCAGGTGTCTTTTGGGGCATGTTGAGCGGATTCGTCGCCTGGGCCTATCTGGTGTTCCTGCCGAATCTCGCGGCGGGCGGCTTGCTGCCGGCGGGGGGTCTCGAATGGCCTTCGATGCTGCGCCCTTTTCTGCCGCACGCGTTGACGGATTTCCCGAATTTCGGCGCCGTCGGCCCGCGCGCCTTTCTGGCACTGAGTCTCAACGTGGTCGTGATGCTGATCGTGTCGATGCGGCGCGGCGTGACCTTGCAAGAGCGCCTGGCGGCGCGCGCTTTCGTGGCTCCAAAGCGTCCTGTCTCCGTATTGCCCGGCATCACCGCCAAGGTCGGCGACCTCGAGACCGTGGCGGCGCGGATGATCGGCGCAGGCGCCGCGCGCGCGGCCTTTCAAGAGTACTTCACGCAGACCGGCCAGCCGCTGCCCAAGCCCACCGAGCCGGCCGATCGCGGTTTACTGCAATATTTTGAGCGCGTGCTGGCCGCCTCGATCGGCGCCTCATCGGCGCGCGTCGTACTCACGCATGCGCTGAAGCGCAACGGTATCGATGTCGACGAAGTCGCCGAGTTGCTCGACGAGACTTCGCAAGAGTTGCGCTTCAGCCGTCAGTTGCTTCAGGCAACGATGGAAAATGTGACTCAGGGGATCAGCGTCGTCGACGCGCGTCTGCGAATCGTCGCGTGGAATCGTCGATACCTCGAACTATTCGGCTATCCGGACGGCATGGTCTACGTGGGCCGTCCGGTCGTCGACTTGCTGCGCTGGAACGCGTCGCGGGGCGAACTGGGGCCGGGCGAACCCGAAATCCAAGTCGAGAAGCGCCTCGCGCACCTGCGCGCGGGTACCGCCTACACTTTCCAGCGCGCGCGCCGCAACGGCCGGGTCTACAGCATCCACGGGCAACCAATGACCGGCGGCGGCTTCGTCACGACTTATACCGACATCACGGAATTCAAGCGCAACGAGCAGGCATTGCTCGACGCGAAGCTGGGATTGGAGGAGCGCGTAGCGGACCGCACGCGGGCGCTGAGCGACTCGCTCGAGGCACAGCGCATGGCGAAACAGCAGGCTGAATCCGCTCATATGAGCAAAACGCGTTTCTTCGCGGCCGCAAGCCACGATCTTCTGCAGCCGCTGAATGCGGCGCGGCTCTTCGTTTCGGCGCTCGAGTCGCAGGCACGCGCGCATCCCGAGCTGCAAGAACTGGCGACCCGCATCGATGCCTCGATGCGCGCCGCCGAGGAAATGCTCGACGATTTGCTCGACATTGCACGGCTCGATAGCGGCGCGCTCAAGCCGGATGTCACCACGTTTCCCATCATCGATTTGTTGGAGGAGCTGCGGCGCCAATATGCGCCGCTCGCGCAGGCGCGAAATCTGCGCCTCAGTATCGTGGGCTGCCGCGAAGTCGTACGCAGCGATCGCGTACTCTTGCGCCGGATCCTGCAGAATTATGTTTCCAATGCCTTGCGCTACACCAAGCGCGGCACTGTCTTGATCGGCTGCCGGCGGCGCGGCGACAAACTCGAGGTTGCGGTCTACGACACCGGCCCCGGTATTGCCGAGCATAATAGGCAGGAAATGTACGCCGAATTCAATCGTCTCGAACGGGACTCACCTTGGGGCGAAAAGGGCCTCGGCCTTGGACTTTCGATTTGCGACCGCCTCGGCCAGCTCCTGGCCCATCCGCTGACCTTCACGAGCCATCCCGGGAGGGGTTCGATATTCGGCGTGCGTGTACCGCGAGATGCACGGCCGCGGCGCCTGCGCCGGATCGAAGCAAGCTCGCCGGTCGCCGATCCGATCGGTTTGCGCGGGCTGCGAGTGCTCTGCGTCGACAACGACCGTTCAATTCTGGACGGCATGGAAGCGCTGCTCAGCCAATGGGGCGTGCACGTCATGAAGGCGACCTGCAGCACCGAGGCCCAGCAGTGTTGCGCTCAACAAGCCGTCGACGCGGTGTTGGCCGACTACCATCTTGGCGATGGAGTAGACGGGATCGAGCTGTTGCAGCGTCTGCAAGCGACTCGGCTACGGCCGGCAGCATCCGCGCTGATCAGCGCGGATCACGATGCCGGCCTCGCCCTAATCGCACGCACCGCCGGCTACCCCTTGCTCTACAAGCCGCTGCGTCCGGCCGCGTTGCGGGCACTCCTGAGCGCCTTCCGAGGCCGGCCGGATAAAGCGTCGGCCGCTTGATGCGTCACGCGACCTTGCGCCGATGAAATACAAAATGCTCATAGTCGACGACCATCCGCTCTACCGCGCGGCACTCAGGGGCGCCATAGCAGCCGCCTGCACGAATTGCGAGTTCGTGGAAGCCGATAGCGTGGCCGGCTTGTTCGACGCGCTCGCGCGAGACCCGCAGGCCGATTTGCTGTTGCTCGATCTGAACCTGCCGGGCGCCTATGGTTTTAGCGCGCTCGCGCACTTGCGGGGATCCCATCCGCAGTTGCCGGTGATCGTGGTTTCTGCGACGGATGATCGGCGCACCGTGCGCCAGGCCTTGGCGTTCGGCGCACAAGGGTTCGTCTCCAAATCTGCCGATGCTGCGAGCATCGGCCGGAATGTTCTCGCGGTCCTGCGTGGCGAACTCGTGACGCCGGCGGGCATGGGTCTGGACACCGAACCGGCGGCCGATCCCGCAGCGCTCGATGTCGCGCAGCGCATGTCGCAGCTCACGCCGCAACAGTTTCGCGTCTACGGGATGCTGTGCTCCGGGCGGCTCAACAAGCAGATCGCGTACGACTTGCAGATCATGGAGGCGACTGTCAAGGCGCACATGACCTCGATCTTGCGCAAACTCGGCGCTGCCAATCGAACGCAGGCCGTGCTGTTGGCCGGCCGTCTGGCGCTCGATCCGAGCGAGTTCAAAGCGCTGCCCGAGGCACTCGAATGAGCAACTCGGGCTGGGACATTATGGCGTGACGATCGATCAGCTCGTGCCGTTCCTCGCTTGGTGCGCGCTCGTCCTATGGGCCGGCGGGATCGCGCTTTTCGTGAAACGCCGTGACCGTGCCTCGGCCGCTGTGAATGCACTGCTTGCGCTCCCGTTTCTCGTCGGGCCCCTGATAACGCTGGTCAAGTGGCGCATCGACCCGCCCGCATACGTCCGCCAGTACGGCACCGGCGCTCTGCGCGAACTATCCGTCGACGGCGTCGTGCTCGGTCTATCGGTCCTCGCCCTACTGGCGTGTGCGCTCTTGTTTCGCGGTCGTCGCCTGTGGGCGATCATCGCATTTGCGCTGAATGCGGCCGCCGTGCTCGTCTTGTTCTACTTCGCGTATTTCTTCCATATCTTCTGACCGGCCGCACGGAAATACAGGGTCATATAGTGCTGAAAGATCCGGTATGCGGGATGACCGTCACGATCCATTCGCCCCACGTCGCTCATTTCCAAGGAACCGACGTTTATTTCTGCTGCGCGGGCTGTAAGGCAAAATTCATTGCCGACCCGGCCAGGTATGCAACCACCGCAGTGAAACCCCCGGTGCCGGCCGCGAGCTACACCTGCCCAATGCACGCACAGATACGCCAGAGCGGCCCGGGAACCTGTCCGATCTGCGGCATGGGTCTCGAACCGGTCGAGGCCGCCGCGGACGCCGCGGCCGGCCCGGAACTCATCGATATGCGCCGCCGTTTTTGGATTGCAGCGCCGCTCGCGTTGCTGACCGTACTGCTCGCGATGGGGCACGATATTCGCGCACTCTCTGCGATCAGCGATGCACCCGGGTCCCAATGGATTCAATTCGCCCTGTCGACGCCGGTCGTGCTGTGGTGCGGCTGGCCGCTGCTGGTGCGCGGTGTCGCGTCAGTGGCGCGGCGCAATCTCAACATGTTCACCTTGATCTCGATGGGCGTCGGAGCCGCCTACCTGTACAGCCTCGTCGCCATTCTCGCACCTTGGATTTTTCCTGCCGATCTGCATGGGGTGCGAGGGACTATCGACGTCTATTTTGAAGCCTCTGCGGTCATCATCGCGCTCGTGCTATTGGGTCAAGTACTGGAGCTGCAAGCGCGAGAACGCACGGGCGGCGCGATCCGGGCGTTGCTCCAGTTGGCGCCCAAGATCGCGCACCGCGCCGGCGATGACGCCGACGAGAGCGATATCCCGCTCGAAGATATAGTGGTCGGCGATCGCCTGCGCGTGCGTCCGGGCGAGCGCGTGCCGGCCGATGGAATCGTGCAGAGCGGCGCCAGCAGCGTCGATGAATCGATGCTCACGGGCGAGCCAATGCCGGTGGAAAAAATCGCCGGTGCGCGAGTCGCCGGCGGCTCGGTCAATGGTGCGGGCGCGTTTGTGATGCGCGCCGACAGGGTCGGCAAGGACACTCTGCTCGCGCGAATTGTCGCGCTCGTCTCGGCTGCGCAGCGCAGTCAAGCGCCGATCCAGCGTCTGACCGACCGGGTCGCGGGCTGGTTTGTGCCGGCCGTCATTGCGATTGCGGGCATTGCATTCATCGTCTGGCTCGTGTGGGGTCCTGCTCCGGCGCTCGCGCATGCGCTCGTCGCAGCGGTCACCGTTCTGATCATCGCTTGTCCCTGCGCACTCGGGCTGGCGACGCCCATGTCGATCATGGTCGCCATGGGTCGAGGAGCTCAGTCGGGGGTCCTGGTCAAAAACGCCGCGGCACTCGAGAGACTCGAGAAGGTGAATACGCTGGTCGTCGACAAGACCGGAACTCTGACGGAGGGTAAACCGCGAGTGACGGGCATTCACCCGTCGCGAGGCATCGACGCCGGTCTGCTGCTCAGTGCCGCGCAGGGACTTGAACAAAACAGCGAGCACCCGTTGGCCCATGCGATTCGGTCCCATTCCGTGGGAAATCGCATCGCGCCCATGTCGATCACGGAGTTTACGTCCGTCGCCGGCGAAGGCGTGTATGGAAACGCAGACGGTCAGGTCATGGCGCTCGGCAATAAAAAACTCATGGACGGCGCCGGCGTCGATTTGCGCACCGTGTCTGCGGAGGCCGATCGGCTTCGCGACGAGGGCGCGACCGTGGTGTTTGTCTCGCGCGGGACGACACTATTGGGTTTCCTGTCAATCGCCGATCCCGTCAAGCATTCAACGGCGGCGGCCCTAGGGTCAATGAGGGCCGGCGGACTCCGGATCGTAATGGTTACGGGAGACAATCGGCGCACAGCCGAAACGATTGCCGGAATTCTAGGCATTACCGAGATTGAAGCGGAAGTGTTGCCGGGGCGAAAGAGCGAGATCGTCAAACGGCTCCAGGCCGCGGGTGGCGTGGTCGCGGTAGCCGGCGACGGAATCAATGATGCCCCGGCGCTCGCAAGCGCCGATGTCGGGATCGCAATGGGCACTGGAACGGATGTCGCCATCGAGAGTGCCGGCATCACTTTGGTCAAGGGCGATCTAGACGGAATCGTTCGAGCACGTCACTTGAGCCGCGCGACCATGCGCAATATTCGGCAGAACTTGGGCCTCGCGTTCGTCTATAACGCCGTCGGTATACCGATTGCCGCCGGCGTTTTCTATCCGGTGTTCGGCCTGCGGCTTTCACCCATGATTGCGGCGGCGGCGATGAGCTTCAGTTCGGTCTCCGTCATCGCAAATGCACTCAGACTCCGATTCGTCGGGATTTCCGCATGAACAGGCTGTCGATCTCATGCTCATCCCAGCTTCTCCGGACTCAAGACCGTCGCGAGCGTCGCGGTGGCGATCAGAATCGCACAAGCGAGGATTATTTCGAGCCAAATCGAACGGCGCAAACTCAGCCTTGCTTGTGATTCGCCGACTCGGAGCCGAGGCGTCAAATTCAGCTTGTTGAATGCCGCAGCGCTCAACAGACAGCCTACGATCCCGATCTTGACGCTCACCACGCGACCGTAGGGGCTGGTCCACAATTCCGAGACCGTCCCGAGCAGCATCCATAATAGGCCGGCGCCCGCGGCGATCAGCAAGCTCACAACGAACACTGCCGCCAGTCCGAACCGCAGCGCTGTGGCTGCAATGTAAGATGGTGCCCGATCGCGGCACACGAGCAGCAACGGCGCCAAGGCGCCGAGCCAAAACGCGACACCGAGCAAATGTACGCCGACGAGTATTTGCGCGAGCACGTTGGATCGCAACGCATGCGGATGTCCAATCCAGGCGAATGATGTTGCCGCGATGGCCGCGCCAAGAATCGCAGGCACAGTGGACCCGCGATTGAACAAGAAAGCGGCACCCACGATCGCCAACCCGGCAACTCGAATCACTGTCGCGCGGCCTTCGCCGGCGTGCCAAATCATCGACCAGAGACCACGATCGAACACCCCGCCAATCTCGCCGCTCATCGAGCCTGCCGTCAGCGGAATACGAAGCACGCTGCTCGACACCGCCACCAAGATCAAGAATCCGATGAGCCTCCGGATTCGGAGGCGCGCAAGGTCCGAAATCAGCGAGTGGCTGTAAGCGAGGAAAAAAACACCGCCCGCCGCGCCGAACGTTGCACCGTACGTGATCGCTCTGACAATCACGCCGGCGAGATCCCAGGCGTTCGTATCCACCGCGCGCCGCTAGTGAGCTTGTTGCGGTGGACGCGTGACCGTGAACGAGAATCGGCCCTTGGTCACATGACCGTCGTCAGCAGCCAACGCGGTCCACTCAATTTCGTAGGTTCCGCTCCCCAGTGCGGGCAAGGCGATCGTGATGCTCGAGGCAGCTTTTGCGCCGCGGTCGAGCGCGAGAGGAATATCCTTGCCCGAACTCGAGAGCTTGAGGACCCCAAGTTGTGCCGCTTCGCTGAATGTCAACGTCAACGTCTTAGGCGAATCCGTCAGTTGAGCATTCGCCGACGGCGAGGAACTGAGCAACTTTGCATGTCCGAATGCCGGACCAGCGGCGATGATCATCGCCATCAAGATCAAGCGCGATCGTCCTTTCATCGTCGGTCTCCTTATGCAGCGTCACAGGCATGGTACGACGGAAGCTCACCAAGCTCCATCAGACTCGGGCCCAACAAGCCGGGCTCGAGCGGCAGCACTCAACTCAATGAGCCGAATCGAGAATTCGTTTCCGCTCGGTCTCCCGCACATACAGCTCCTCGAGCTCCCGGCAAAGCGACGCGACGTCACAGGCGGGACTGGCAGCGATCCTCGCGCGCTGCGCGGCGCGCATCGGGGCTAATTCGGCGTTTGCCAACTTGGCGGCCTTTGCGATGAAACTCGGCAGGTCGGCCGCGACCCAGTCGGCGAGGCCCGCCGCCGTGAGGATCGATCGACTGGTACGGGCCGCCCAGCGGTCGCCGTCCATCGTCAGCACGGGGACACCTTGCCACAGCGCCTCGACCGTGGTCGTGCCGCCGTTGTAAGGAAATGCGTCGAGCGCCACGTCGATCTGATCGTACGTGCGAAGAAAGCTCAGGTGGTCGGCGCGGCCGAGCAAGCTCAGTCGGTCCGCGGGGATGTTCAAGTCGGCAAAGCGCGCGAGGAGGTTCGCGCGGTTCGAGACTTGATCAAGGGCTGCGTTACGCAGCAACAGGCGGGCCGTCGGAATCGTGTGGAGGATCCGTGACCATGCCACGAGCGTTTCCGGCGTGAGTTTGTAGGCGGAATTGAGGCTGCCGAAAGTGATATAGCCGGTCTGCAGAGATGGCGGTGCGGTCACGTCGGGAGTTTCATAAAACATCTGAAACGGCAGGTAGGTATGCCGCACGCGATATATTCGTTCTGGGTAATCGCGATCTTCGCCGCAGGGTAGCGCGGCGTTGTCGGCGATCAAAGCGTCCACATTCGGAAATCCGGTGCTGCCGTACATGCCGTTCCACGCGATCTGAACCGGCGCGGCGCGGTACAGTAGCAGGGGCATGCGGGATTTGTGGCTGTAGCCGTTGAGGTCGATGAGTACGTCGATCTTGGCAGCGGCGATGTGGTCGGCAAGCTCGGCGTTAGGAACCCCATTGACATGCCAGATACGGTCATCGTCGCGGTCCACATAACCCGAGGCCGCCGTAGGAACAGCGCCATCGACGATGAGGTTGACCTCGAAGCGGTCCCGATCGTGTGCATTCAGCACGCCCATGTACATTTTCATCCAGTTTCTTTCTGCAAAAAAGGCGCCGTAATAAGCGATGCGAAGCCGCGCGTTCCGGGCTGCGCGTGGCCGGCGGCACGGCGTCACGCGCTTAGCTTCTTGTGCGGCCCAGGATCGACGCATATCGAGGACCATCGCATCGTCGAGCGCCGGGTCGCCGGGCGCGATACAGGCCAGGTTTCCTACGGCCATCTCGCGTATCTTCGCGTCGTCCGCGACCGCAGCGATTCGGTAATTGCTGACGGCATCGGAGACGTGGCCCAGGCTGAACAGCGCTTCGGCGAGATTCACCCGCAAACCGGCGTCGTGCGGGCGAAATCCCAGAGCACGCCGGAAGGCGGCGATGGCATCGCCGAACTCCAAGCGCGAGGCGGATGCGCAAGCGAGACCGTACCAGGCATCGAACGAGCCGGGATTCTCGGCGAGCGCCAGACGATAGAGTTCGACGGCCTCCGCGTAGCTCTTCGCCAAATGGGCGCGATCGGCCTCCGCGACGGTATCGCTACGAGATGAATTCCCTTCGAGCGTCAATGGATTATATCGTCGCCGCCGATTCGCGGGTATCCAGGCTGCCGGGCGCGAGCGGCTCGAGATCCGGCGCGAGCCATCCCATTCGCGCCTCAGTCGAATTGAGTCGCTCGCGGCTATAGTAACGCAGCGGCAAGCCCTTATCGCCGAAACGCGCGATCAATTCCTGCGCGAGGTCATCGATCGAGCGCCGCGCATCGACCGAGTCCAGAAAGAGCCGGATGACGCCGACGTAAAAGCGCGTGATCGTCTCATGATATCCCGCGCTGGGCGTATTCACCACGCCCGTCGATTCGTTGTATGCGCGGATGCGTTCACGCAGCAAATCCAGTGAAACGTCGTCCGAATAATGCAGCGCATGCCAAAGTCCGGCTCGCAAATGCGCATGATGCGTCCATTGCGCCTTCGGCAGGGTGCGGGCGATGAACTCGGTCGTGATGCGGTCGGTTTCCATATCGAATTGCTCGATTGCCGGCTTGCCCCGAATTGTAACCGCTCCGGCGTCTTTCCGAGAAACGGGCCATTACCGATCCAAATCGCGGGAATCAGGCGTCAAGACTCACCGCCTCCGGCCGATATGCAGACTAGCCACAACCCGGATGACTCATGCCGACGTCGAATAGCCCCGCCGCCCGATTGCTCGGGTACCGCATACGCCTGACCTACGTGGGTGTTTTCTGCCTGCTCGCCGTCGCAGCCGGCTGCTGGAGCCTCGGCGTCGATCGGTTCCTCGAGCGGGACGCGACCCACGGCGAATTTGTCAGTGTTTCCGGCCGACTTCGCGGACAGTCTACCGAAGTCATGCACGCGGCTTATGTCCACCTGCTGACGCCGCGGGTCGAAACCACGGGGAGTCTCGACGACACGATCGCGCAATGGATCGATCAGCATGCGAAGGTGCGCGAAATTCTTGCACAAGTCTGCACATCGGATACGGACCCGCTGTGCCGACAGTTTCAGGACGTAGAGGCGCGAATGGGAGAAATCGCGCGGGCCGCACACGCGGCGGAGCAGGGAAGCGATGACGAACGCCTGACCGACTTCCAACGCTTGAAGGTGATGCAAACTGCGTACCTCGTTGCGGCAAAGAACTTCGTCAACGCGCTCGCGGTTCGGTTCAATGCCGAGGGTGAAGCGCAGCGGCGGACGCTGCACCTGTGGATGCTTCTCGCAGCGGCCGTCATCCTGCTGATCATCTTGGTCGGCATTGAGCCGGGCACGCGCTACCTGCAGCGAGAGCGCTCCTCGATCGATCGGGCGGGCGAAGAGAGCCGTCGCCTCGCGACGGTCGTTCAGCATGCGAGCAGTCCGGTCATCATCATGGATCCTTCGGGCCGAATCGAATGGGTGAATGACGGATTTACGCGTCTTACCGAGTACGGGAGGGACGAGATTGTCGGCAAGAGCTACGAGTATTTGTTGTTTGGCGAGGATTCCAACTCTTCGACGCACCGGGCATTGACCCTCGCATTGCAGAATGGCCGCAATTTTCAGATCGAGCTCGTGACCAAGACCGCGAGCCGGCGGCAATATTGCTGCGAGATCGACCTGCAGCCGATTCGCACCATTACCGGGAAAGTCTCCTCCTTCATCGCGATCCATACCGACGTGACCGAGCGCAAGCGTCAACAGGACGTCCGCCAGGAGCTTCTAGACCGCTTACAGAAGCTCGCCTCGCAATTACCCGGGGTCGTTTATCAGTATCAGCTGCGTCCCGACGGCAGCTCATTTTTTCCGTACGCCAGCGAGCGGATTTGGGACATTTACCACGTAACGCCGGAGCAGGTGCGCGAGGATGCGTCCCCGGTATTCGCGGTCCTGCATCCCGATGATCTATCGCGTGTCGCCGCATCGATCAAAGAATCGGCGATGAACCTCACGTCCTGGGTCGACGAGTATCGTGTGCGATTCTCCGACGGCACGGTTGAATGGCTCTTCGGTCATGCGACGCCCGAACGATTGGCCGATGGCGGCACCTTGTGGCACGGGTTCATTACCAACGTCTCGGAACAACATCGCGCGGCCGCGGCGATGTCGGAAGCGGAAGAAAGGTTCCGCGGGGCATTCGAATCAGCCGCCCAGGGCATGGCGCTCGTCTCCTCCGATGGTTTATGGATGAAGGTGAACGGCGCGCTGTGCTCCATTCTCGGTTATGACCAGCAGGAGTTACTGGGAAAGTCGGTGACGGCCTTCAGCTACGCCGACGACCGGGAGACGGCAGATGAACAGGCGCGGCGGCTCGCGGCCGGAGAGATCGGTGCCTACCAGTTGGAACGGCGGTTTCACAGCAAGAGCGGGTACCCGGTTTGGGTGCTGCAGTGCGTATCGCTGGTGCGCGATGCGGCTGGAGCGCCGCTGCACTATGTCGTTCAAATACTCGATATCAAGCTTCAAAAGGAGGCGGCCAGCCTTCAGGCCGAGGTCGAACGAGCGCTCAAGGAATCCGCACAAATCGCGGAAGAGGCAAATCGCACGAAAAGCGAATTCCTCGCCAACATGAGCCACGAGATCCGCACGCCGCTCAACGCCATCATCGGCATGACGGGGCTGCTTATCGACTCCACGCTTTCGCTGGAACAGCAGGAGTATGCGGAAATTGTGCGCTCGAGCGGCGAGTCCTTGCTCGTGATCATCAACGACATCCTGGACTTTTCGAAGATCGAGGCGGGCCGCCTGGAGTTGGAATCGGTCGACTTTTCGCTATCCAAAATCCTCGAGGGATGCGCGGACGCCGTGTCTCTCCGTGCTGGTGAGAAGAGTCTTGAGCTCGTCGTTGACATCGATGTCGAGGGTCCCGATGCATTGCGCGGCGATCCGACACGGCTGCGGCAGATCGTGTTGAATTTGTTGTCCAATGCGGTCAAATTTACGGAGCGCGGAGAGGTCATACTTTCGTGCCGACATTCGCCGAACAAAGAGGGGCGCATCGAGACCGTAATCACGGTTTCGGACACCGGCGTCGGCATGACCGAACAACAGGCAGAGCGGCTGTTTCAACCGTTCATCCAGGCCGATGCGTCCACGACACGGCGATTCGGCGGAACAGGCCTCGGTTTATCAATCAGCAAGCGACTCGTCGAAATCATGGGCGGGACCATCGGGCTCGTAAGCCGCCATGGAATCGGATCCACCTTCACGGTGCATCTGCCCTTCGATTCGGCCCAGTCGCCGAGCGCGATTGGCGCGCAAACCGAACTGCCGGGAATTCATGCGTTGCTGGTCGATGACCACCCGATCAACCTGCGCGTCACGACCGGTCAACTCACGCCGGTCGGTTGTCGCGTGACGAGCACCACGAACGCCGCCGCAGCGATCAACCAATGGAATATCCTCGTTGCGGCCGGCGACCGGCCGGACATTCTGATTCTCGACCAGAATCTGCCCGAGCACTCTGGTTCATGGATCGCCGAACAAGTCCGCGCGCAGGCCGCGGGGCAGTCGATACCCGTGATCTACTTGAGCTCTACGGGTGACCTGGGCGGCGCCACCGTTGAGGTGCTGAGCCGGGTGATGACAAAACCCGCCAAGCGGCAGCTACTGCTGCAGACGATGACCAATCTCATCGCCATTGCACGATCCGCCGGCCTCGGCATACCCGATGCATCTCCCTCTCAGCCGATCACCAAGCCGGCCATTGGTGGCTGTGCCGGCCGCCGGGTGCTCCTTGTCGAGGACAATGCCGTCAATCAAAAGCTTGCCGTGCGCTTGCTCGAGCGACAGGGCTTGCAAGTCATCGTCGCGGGCAACGGTCTGGCAGCACTAGACCAGCTGAAGCGCAGCATGTTCGACGCGGTCCTCATGGACTGTCAAATGCCGGTCATGGACGGCTACGAGGCGACGGCTCAAATTCGCTCCGGTGCAGCCGGCGAAGCGAGCCGTCATGTACCCATCATCGCGATGACGGCCAATGCGCTCACCGGTGATAAGGAACGCTGCCTGATTGCCGGAATGGACGATTACGTCTCGAAGCCAATCTCGACGGATCATCTGCAGAGCGTACTCGAGCGATCATTCGCGCGCAGCGCGCGCCTGCAAACGACGTCTCAAATGAAGAGCGATGCGGGCGCAGAGGCATCGACCGCTCCCATTTGGGATGTTCACCGCCTCGTCGCGATGATCGGCGACGACCCCGCATTCCTCTCGGAATTAGTCACGGTGTTTCTCTGCACCATGGCGACGCATGTTCAATTGTTGGCCACGGCGCCATCGGCCGGCATTGCCCCGATCGCGCACGCCGTGAAAGGCGCCGCCGCCAATTTTCACGCGCATCGTCTCGCGGCCAGCGCCAATCTGCTGGAGGCAAATGCACGCCGCGGCGCCGTCACACGGACGGATCTTGCGGGCTTGACCATGGCGTGGAACGAAACACGCGAGGCGGTACGGCGCTACGTGCTGAGTGTGACGGACCAACGGGCTTGCTAGCGCCTCGTCGCATCAATATGTCGCAATTTCCCGTTGTGTGCGCCGGGGGCGGACCAGGCGCATGACGCCGAGCAGCGAGGCCTCGATGATGATTGCCAGCAATGCCCCTAGTGTAATGCCGGAGAGTATGCCGGGCGCATTCAGGGGCACCGTATAGGTGTAGGCGGCTCGGGTTTCGCCGAGAATCTCCTTGTTGGGACGAAAGAGCACGTGGATGATTTGTAGGATCAGAGGGCGATTCAGTGCCGCCAGCTCGGCGCTCAGGGATTTCAGGCGATCGTACATTTCGCGGATGGTTTTGGCCTCATCTACGAATACCTTGTCGGCGCTCGCGGCGTGGTGGGCAATGAGCGCTTCCACACTTCCGCCGAAATATTGGTTTGCAGTTTCCTGAAAGCCCCTGAAGTTGTTCGCGACCTCGATCTGATGCGCGCTCACACGCTTCGCGTATTGGTCGACGACGCTGGGCACTTGAACGCCCACCAGCAAGCCGATGGCGAACACCACTAATCGCAAGTAATCGACTAACATAGAAAAATGCCCTATGTGGCAGAATCAGCCGTCGCCGCAGTGTGCCTTCTCGCACCAGGCGTAGTCAAAATTAATCATGGCTGAAGTCATACTCCTTCTGATAATAACGATGCCAATCCTGTGTTTGCCGATCCGCAGGCAAACGCTCGGACAGGTATTTGAGTTCCGCCAGCATTTTATCGATCTGCGACGCGTTCAGGTAAAGGTCCATGAGCCGCCATCGGTACGTCAATTCTTCCGGGGCCAGCGCTGACGCCGTCTGATACGACTCAATGGCTTTCGACAACCAGTTCGACTCGAACAGGTAAAGGTCGCCTAATGCGGCATGGTTTGCGGCGTCCTGCGGGGCATCGCGAATCCTATCTTGCCGAGTCTGTATGGCTGCCGCGAGTGAATAGGGGTATGCGGACAATGCGGGCGTGCCCACGTGGTCGGCGAAGATTGCGCGCTCCATGTTGGGCATTTTCAGCGCGCGCAATTGGTCAAAAAACGGATTGTCGGAATATTTCACGAAGAAATTGACGTTGTCTTCGAAACGATGAAAGTAGGTCCACGCCTTCGCCTCGTCCACGTACCACAGATCATCGGTTCCATGGCGAAGCACGAACGGTAGATTCGAGTGATCGGGCTGCGGAACCGCGACCGCAAGATTGCCGGCGAACAGCAATCGATAGGGAGCAGCGCTGCGGAAGAACTCGCCGATTCTCCGTTGCTGTGCCTCGTCACGGGGAACGACGGCTCGAAACAGTCTGCTGCCTTCCGTCAGCAGAGGGAGTCTCGGATCGCCGATGCCGGCCGCCAGCGACGCAAGGTATCGTTCCACCGAGACGCGAGCATCTGAAGCCGGTTGATACGCACTCAACTCCGCCTCCGGCAGATGACGGATGGCACTCTCGTAATCTGCAAGCGTCCTGCTGTAGCCATGCACGAGCGCTCCGCCGCCGCCCGAAAGAAATTCCCCGTCGACCCACTCCGGGCGTGACGGCGTGCCGCCCGTCGCGCCCGCGCCTCGCAAATTGGTGGTAATAATGAGCTCGGAAATGAAATCCTGCGGCACTTCCGAGAGCATGTAGGTCCTTGCCGCCTCCTCCAGTTGGCGACAGTAGATGTCCGGAATGTCCCCTTCGAGCGCGTAGGAGACTTCGATCTTCAACAGATTTTCCTTGGCGCTGTACACATAGAGGATACCGCGGCCATTGCGCCGCGCTCCGATATTGAATTGCGTGAACAGATCGGCCGCCGTTTGCTCCATGGTTTTCGTCGGCGGCAGCGACGACAGCAGAACCAGCGCGTTTTCGATGCCGGACTTCTTTTCTGCCAGCTTGAGGCTCATCCTGAAGGCCTTATCATAATCATGCTGCCCCGTCTCGTTGATCAGCACATAGTGTGGGCGATCCGCCTGTGCAGCGTGGCGCAAGACGAACCAGCCGCCGGTGAAACCGAGCGCAGCAAGAAGGCCGAGAACCAGGCTCAGTCGAATTCTAGTAATTGCCAAAGACATCGTTTTTCTGCCCTTCGCCCGTGTAATTGGCCAGAAATGGCTCGAGGGAGGCCGGGTTGAGGCCATAGACCGAGCGGTCGCGACCCTGGTTTTTCAGTACGATCACCGGCGTATCGTTGGCACCGAACAGCCGGAATATGCCGGCCGCGCGCTGCTCAGGGTCGTTGAGCACGACCGACGGCGCCTCGCCCTCGGCCGCCGAATACAGCCCGATCACCATGCGGTTTCGTCCCGCAGTATCGAAGAAAAACAGCGCCGGGCCTCCGTCCACGGACATTGCGAGTTCCGCGCGCATCTTGCCGCCCGCGTCCACGAGCTGGATCCTGGTTGCCGAGACCACGCCTTGCGCGCGCGTCGCAGCGGCGTGTGCCGGCGCCGGCATCGCGCTACCGTCGTGAAAATGAATCAGCAGATAGGCACCAACGATCCCGCCGATCAAACCCCCGGCGACGCCTGTGAAGAATGTCCTGGTCATTTTAGGTACCCCTCCCACCGCCCGAAATAATCGACGTGCCTTGAATCGAATTGACGACCGTGCAAAGGAGTTTTGCATCCTCGGCGATCGCCGCCGCTTCCCTCTCGCCGACACCGGTGCGAAAGATTGCGACTATCGCGATGTGCTTCAGCCGGCTGGGGCGATCCGGCGCTTGTTCGCCCGAGACCACGACTTCGAAAGCAAACCGCGGTAGTTTACGCATCGCGAGAACCGCCCGGCGGCTCAGGGCAAAGCAACTTGCAACTGCAATCAATAGGTGCTCGACGGGCGAGACGTTTTCGATCGTGGCGAGAGCGGTTTGCGTCAGGGGCCGGCCGTCGCAGAATATCAACAACGGTTCCTGGCCCGAGGAAATCGCGTTGACCGACCAGCGCTTGTTGACCTGGGCACCCATGGACGGATTGTCGAGCCTTTCCCTGCCTGAAACCCAATACCAAAGTTGAATAAGGACATTTGAAGGCGGAAGCTCCGTCCGGCAAACATCACGCGAGCGCGGTTGCACGTTTTCACCCACGCACCGAGGCGCATAGCCGACGCTCGCCCGGCGCATAGCCGACGCTATCGCAAGCTGTGATCCGGGGTATCCGGCGGTACCGTCCTCGCGGTGCGGCCGTGAATGGCGCGCCGTCGAATATCCTCGAATGTTTTCTCGACGACTTCACGGCCGCCACGACCCGCATGATAGACGTTGGAGAGAAAATACAGCGTGCAGATTGCCGAGTCGGCAAATACGAAAACCGAATCGACGAGGTTATTGTCCTGAAAATTCGGCGACGGCTCGCCGCGATATACGAGCTCGCAGTTCTTGAACGTGCAGCCATGAAATCCGCAGCCGCTCAGTTCCACGCGTTCGTCGGTGAAAGTCTTGTCCTGGTAGAACATGGCCGCGCTCCTGGTAGCTGATGTATCGATATATGTGCCTCGCAGCGAGGCGTTGTCAAGAGCCATCGCAGGGAAGCGGCCCCTCCCCTGCTCTCACGATGACCGCCATTCCCGCCAGCACGATCATCTGCGGTAGATCACCGGAAAGTCGGGTGCGTCGAATGGCGCGCCACCCTCCAGCGTCAAGTGCCGAAACGGCGGTGAACCGGCGGCTCCACGGCGAACGAATCGCGCGTCGCTGCCGACCCATCGCGAGGAGAAGACTCGCCGCGGCACGGTGGAGGTGTTTGCCCGAGCGCCGTGAATCGTCAAGAAACTGAAGGCCACGGCATCTCCGGGCTCCATGTCCCAACCGCGAACCGGCAGTCGATCTCGCCCGGCGTCAATGTCCGGCAACTCTTCGAAGTCATCGCTTGGGTATAGCGGCGAGCCGTCGAAGCGCAGTGGCCGATAGCCGGCTGCATTCCAGCGATGTGAACCGGCGATGCATTCGAGTGTCACCGACCGCGCCACCGGATCCAGCGGTGTCCTGAAGCTCACGTTCTGGCTAGCTTCGACACAATAATAAGGCTGGTCGTGGTGCCACGGCGTGACCGTACTGTTTCCGGGCCGCTTGACGAGAACGTGATCGTGAAAGAACCGCGCCTCGCGCGAGTTCATCAATTGCGCCGCCAATTCGGCGACCGGCGAGTCGAACAGGAAAGAGCGAAAGGCGGGAACGCGCCCCCAGTTGCAATAATCCTGGAAGAACGCAGCGGTGCCGTCCTTGGGCTGGTAGGAACGCTCGAGGGGACTCGGGTGATTCATGACTTCGGCGACACCTTCCGGAGGGTGTCAACCCATTCGCGGAATATGCCGCGCAGAACTACGACGCCGTCCTCCTGAAATTCAGCGACGACATCATCGCCGATGTTCACTGCTTCTTTCCTTCACGTCCGGCATCCGGTCCCCATCCTTTTGGATCGCACGATATCCGGACTCGACGGCTCGCGCAACCGCGGCGCCCCGAATGCGATTTCCCCAGTCACTGCGTATATTTTTGACCGCCCTGTCAGAACGGGCGCAAACTCACTTCTCGGCGCCCGGAGGAAGTCCATGGATTCCGTCTTGGTATCGTTGAGCACATTCATCGCCGCTGCGAGCGTACTGACGATCACGCCGGGCCTCGATACGGCACTTGTTTTGAGAAGCGCAATCACCGGAAACTCGCGCGGTGCGGCGCTCGCGGGATTGGGGATTGCGGTGGGCTGCTTCTGCTGGGCGGCGCTCGTGGCGCTCGGTTTAGGCGCGCTGCTGACGGCATCAAAACTCGCTTACACGATGTTGCGTTGGATTGGCGCCGCGTATCTCGTGTGGACGGGCTACCGGATGTTGCGCCACCCACGGCTGCGCTTCGCCGTCGACGTTGGGCGCGCTCAAGAATCCCGGGCGTCGTTCGGCACGGGTGCCATGACCAATCTTCTGAATCCCAAAGTCGGCGTGTTCTACGTCTCGTTTCTTCCGCAGTTTGTTCCGAACGGCGTCTCTTTGGCGCCGTATATTTTGCTGCTGGGTGCCATACACGCGCTGCTCGGGCTGATTTGGTTCACTTGCCTGATCATGGCCACACGCCCAATCGCGGGTTTTCTGCGACGCCCCACGACGGTACGGACCTGCGACCGCGTGACCGGCGGAATATTCGTCGCATTTGGGGTCGGCTTGGCGCTAAGTTCCCGCCGCTCGTAGATCGCGAGTATCTGTTGCGGTTCTGTGATCGATGTCTCGGCCCAAGCCGGTCGGCACCATTACCTTAAGCATATTGCAAGCAAGGGGACTCCCCTGCGTTTGGCGGGCCAAAGACCATGACCGAACACATCGCCCATCTGACGACTGCCGTAGAGACGATATTCACGGCGGCCGTTCGCGCGATCGGCGTTGTCGTCGGCGGCGCGGCTTTTTTTCTTGGGATTGGCATGTGGCTCGCGCTGCTTTGGTTTTGCCTCTTGCGCGAGCTCACTCATCACGTCAGATCAAAGACGATGGCGGATGCGCCATTCCTCGCGGCCGACGTGGATCACCGCGCCGGCCAGCATCAGTGCAAGCGTGAACCACGTGAGCGCATACACCAGGTGATTGTTCGGAAGCTCGATGACCGTCAGGCCGCCGACGGGTAGACCGCCCGGTACCGGTGTCGCGTCCGCGTCGATGAAATAGGGTGCGATCGGGGATAGCCGGCGCGCCTCGGCAATCGCTGCGACATCGCGCGAATACCAGCGATCCGCGGCCGGATCGTTCGCGCGCAGGAAGGCTCCTTTCGGTTCGGTCATGCGCATCAAGCCGCTGACGACGATGTCGTCGTTGAGCATGCCCACGCTCCGCGTCGCGGGGTCACGCCTTTCGGCTGGAACAAACCCGCGATTGACGAGCACGATGAAGCCATCAGCGGAGCGCAGCGGCGTCAGAACCCAAAAGCCAAGCCCTAGCCGCGTTACCGCATACACCAAGGTTTCCCGGTCATTGAGATATTGTCCGGCCGCGCGCACGCGCTGGTACGCGTAGCCGCCGGCGGCAAGCCGCGGCCATTGCGTGGGGCCGGGAGCGTCGATGGGGGCTGCGTGTAGAGCGTGCGTGATCTCATCGATCAGATTCAGCTTCCAGACGCGCCGCTCGAGTTGCCATACTCCGAGCGCCGCCAGTGCGGCGACGACAGCCAAGCAGAGCAGACCCAGCAATGACAGCACCGGCAGCGAGCGCACCGGCCTCGACCGATTGTCGGCGCTCAAGGCATCTGGCCCATATCCCTGCCAGGCATCATATTCGCGTTCAGGTGATAGATGATCCACATCGATCCGACCAGGGCTATCACGACCAGAATCAGCGTAAACATCAGCGCCAAGATCGACCAACCGCCTTCGGATCGGGTATTCATGTGCAGGAAATACACCATGTGAACGGTGATTTGCACGATGGCGAGCGTCGTGATCGCCACTTCAGTCGCGATCTTGCTATCGAGGACCCCGGTCATGACGAGCCAGAACGGTATCGCCGTGAGGACCACCGAGAGGATGAAGCCCGTCAGGTAGCTGCGCAGCGACCCATGGTCCTCGTTACCGGCGTGCACCGTATCGCTCATCGCAGCATCCCCCCGAGGTAGACAAACGTGAACACGCCGATCCAGATGACGTCGAGGAAGTGCCAGAACATGCTCAGGCACGCCAGGCGCCGTACGTTCTCCGGAATCAGGCCGCGCTGACCGACCTGCAGCATCAGCGTCGCCATCCAGATCAGACCGACCGTCACGTGCAAGCCGTGCGTGCCGACGAGCGTGAAAAACGCCGACAGGAAGGCACTGCGTTGCGGGCCCGCACCGTCGTGTATCAGGTGCGCAAACTCGTACAACTCGATGCCGATGAACGTCAATCCGAACAATGCAGTGACGACGAGCCACCCCTGGGTTGCAGCGATGCGCCCTTTATAGGTCGCCAACATCGCGAAACCATAGGTGATCGACGAAAGCAGCAGCATGGAGGTATTGACTGCGACGAGCGGCAGTTCGAATACGTCCTTGGGTGCGGGACCGCCCGCGTAACTGCCGCCGAGGACGCCGTAGGTCGCAAACAGCGCCGCGAACAGCAGGCAGTCGCTCATCAGATAGATCCAGAATCCGAGCAAAGTGCTGCCGCCCCCGGCATGCGCGTGCTCCTCGGTCAGGCAAAAGACCGGCGCCCCGGTCGTTGCGTTCCCGCCGGTTGCCGTCATTTCCACGGTTTCACGCTTGCGCCGCGAGCAGGCGCGTGCGCCCGTCCTCGATCCGCTCGACCTCGTTCGCCGGGATCTGGAAATCGCGCCGGTAGTTGAACGTGTGGGCGATTGCGGCCGCGAGCACCGAGACGAGACCCAGCGCCGCCAACCACCAGATGTGCCAGATCATCGCGAAGCCGAAAATTCCGCTCAAGGCGGCAAGGATGAATCCCGCTCCGGTATTGCCCGGCATGAGGATCGCATTGAAGCCCGCCACGGGGCGCCGAAATCCGCGCTGCTTCATGTCCCACCAGGCGTCGTTGTCGTGCACGACCGGCGTGAACGCAAAGTTATAGTCCGGCGGCGGCGAAGCCGTGGACCATTCCAGCGTACGCCCTCCCCAGGGGTCGCCCGTGCGGTCGCGCAGCGCTTCGCGCCTGCGAATGCTGACGTAGATCTGGATCAGCGAAGACACGATGCCCAGAAGAATCAGCATGGCTCCCGCCGCGGCGATGACAAACCAGATCTGCAGCGTTGGATCTTCAAAGTGGCGGAGCCTGCGCGTGACGCCCATGAGACCGAGCACATACAGCGGCATGAACGCCAGATAAAAACCCGTGACCCAGAACCAGAACGACATCTTTCCCCAGAATGGGTCGAGTCGAAATCCAAACGCCTTCGGGAACCAGTAGCTGATGCCGGCGAATGCGCCGAACACCACGCCGCCGATGATGACGTTGTGGAAATGCGCGACGAGGAACAGGCTGTTGTGCAACACGAAATCGGCCGGGGGCACCGCCAACAGCACGCCCGACATGCCGCCGATCACGAACGTGATCATGAACGCCAAAGTCCACATCATCGGTAACTCGAAGCGGATACGTCCGCGATACAGCGTGAAGAGCCAGTTGAACATTTTTGCGCCCGTGGGAATCGAAATGATCATCGTCGTGATGCCGAAGAACGAATTGACACTCGCTCCCGAACCCATCGTGAAAAAATGATGCAGCCATACCAGGTACGAGAGGATCGTAATGACCACCGTCGCATAGACCATCGAGGTATAGCCAAACAGGCGCTTGCCCGAGAAAGTCGCCGTGACTTCGGAGAACACGCCGAATATCGGCAGAATGAGAATGTAGACCTCCGGATGGCCCCAGATCCAGATGAGGTTGATGTACATCATCGGATTGCCGCCGAGATCGTTGGTGAAGAAATTGGTGCCGACGTAACGGTCCAGACTGAGCAGCGCCAGGGTCACGGTCAGGATCGGGAAGGCTGCGACGATCAGCACGTTGGTGCACAGCGCGGTCCAGGTGAATATCGGCATCCTCATCATGGTCATGCCCGGAGCACGCAGCTTGACGATCGTAGCGATCAGGTTGACGCCGGATAGCAGCGTGCCGATTCCCGCGATCTGCAACGCCCAGATGTAGTAATCCACGCCGACGTCGGGACTGTAGGCGATGCCCGACAGCGGCGGGTACGCAAGCCAGCCGGTGCGCGCAAACTCCCCGACAAACAGCGATACCATCACCAGCATCGCGCCCATCGTCGTCATCCAGAAACTGAAATTATTGAGGAACGGGAACGAGACGTCGCGCGCCCCGATTTGCAGCGGTACGACGAAGTTCATGAGGCCGGTGATGAACGGCATCGCCATGAAGAAAATCATGATGACGCCGTGCGCAGTGAAAATCTGGTCGTAGTGATGGGCCGGAAGGAACCCGTCCGCGCCGCCGAAAGCGACCGCCTGCTGCCACCGCATCATCAGCGCGTCGGCAAAGCCGCGCAACAGCATGATCAGCCCCAGAATCATGTACATGATGCCGATGCGTTTGTGGTCGATCGTCGTGAACCACTCGCGCCACAGATAACCCCAGAGGCGAAAATAGCTGATCAGGCCCAGCACGATGAGGCCGCCGAGCGCTACGGCTACGAAAGTCGCGACCAGAATCGGCTCATGGACCGGAAACGCCTGCAGCGTCAAGCGCCCGAAGGCAGTATGCATCAGAGTTGAGTCGGTGGTCATGGCGCTTCACACCTTCATTGGTCGATCGCTTGGTGCAAGACGAGGCTCGGAGGCGCGCGCGATGGGAACGCCGGCGGCGGCCGCAGGCCGGCGCCGAGCAGCGGCTCGCCTTCGCTCGCGTGCGCCGCAAGGTCGGCGATGCCGGCCGACGCTGCGCTGCCGCCGGCGCCGGCGCCAAGGTCGCTCGCCGCATCCATGACCATCATATCGCTGATGCACGGTTTGCCCGCCTCGACACACCGATTGAGAATGGCGCGGTAGAGGCTGGGGTCGACGGCCGCAAATCCTCGGACGCGTTCGTTCTCGCTCGGCTGCTCGAGCCGCAGGTAGTCGCTGCGCCCTAGTACGCCGCCGGCGGCTCGCCGGGCCGCCAACCACTGCTCGAAGTCCCGACCGTCAAGCGCTCGAAACATGAAGTGCATTCCCGAGAACCCCGCGCCGCTGTAATTGGCGGAGAACCCCTGGTAATCACCGGCGGTGTTCGCGACCGCGTGCAGCTTCGTTTCCATGCCGGGCATCGCATAGATTTGGCCGGCGAGCGCGGGAATGAACAATGAATTCATGACCGAGGACGCGGTGATCCGGAACTCGATCGGTCTATCGAGCGGCGCGGCAAGTTCGTTGACCGTTGCGATGCCGTACTGCGGATAGATGAACAGCCACTTCCAATCGAGCGCCACGACCTCCACCTGCAGCGGCGGCGCGGCAGATACCGTGGACTCGCCCGGCTTGATTCGGCCGAGCGCCCGGTACGGATCGAGTAAGTGTGTACCGACCCAGGTAAGCCCACCGAGTCCGATGATGATCAGCAGCGGCGCGGCCCAAATGAACAGTTCCAGGTGTATCGAGTGGTCCCAATCCGGCTCGTAGCGGGCCGCACTGTTCGCCTGGCGGTACCGCCAGGCGAACAGCACCGTCATGACCATGACCGGAACGATGACAATGAGCATTAACAGGGTCGAGTAGATCAGCAGATCGCGCTGCTGCTGAGCCACATCGCCCGATGGATTTAGCACCACCGCATGGCACGCACAGAGCATCGCGATGAACGGCAGGGTAGCTATGAAACGAATACGGGCCAATGCATCTCCAATCGGCGAACGACCATTGCTATTCGCGGCAGGGAATCACTTGCCCTACTCTCTCAAGTCCCTACAATGTGCTTCACGAGGCGTCGCGCGGCTGCGCCTGGCTGCGCCCGGCTGCGCATAGTACGGCAGGCGTCGCGCAAAATGATAGCGTGAGTCGAAACGGAAAGACATATGACGACGAGCCGACAGATTCCATGAACACGGAGGCCACCATTCCGGCGGCGTCACCGGCTGAACCGGCGGCGAACCGTCCGCGTCGCGCTCACGGAGAACCGACCGCCGGCGACATCGCGGTTGGCGTCATTATCGGTCGAACCTCCGAATTCTTCGATTTCTTCGTCTACGCGATCGCGTCGGTGATGGTGTTTCCGAAGCTCGTCTTTCCATACGTCGACGCGCTATCGGGCACGCTGCTTTCATTTGCCGTCTTTGCGGTGGCTTTCCTTGCCCGCCCCATCGGCACCGTCATCTTCATCGGGATTGATCGCGCCTATGGACGCGGCGTCAAGCTGATGATCGCGCTGCTGCTGCTCGGCGTATCCACCGTGGCGGTCGCTTTCCTGCCGGGCTACGACCAAATCGGCGCATTTTCGGCGTTTCTGCTGATTGTGTTTCGCCTCGGTCAGGGCATTGCACTGGGCGGCGAATGGGACGGTCTGGCCTCGCTGCTGGCTCTCAACGCGCCGGAACGGCGGCGCGGCTGGTATGCGATGATCCCGCAGCTCGGGGCGCCGCTGGGACTCATCGTCGCGAGCGCGCTGTTTGCGTTCTTCGTCGATAAATTGCCGGCCGCAGATTTTCTCGATTGGGGCTGGCGCTATCCGTTCTTCGTGGCTTTCGCGATCAATGTCGTCGCCCTGTTCGCCCGCCTGCGCCTCGTTGAGACACCCGAATTCGCGCAACAATTCGAGGCTCTGGCACTGCGCCCTTCCAGTGTGCCGGAGACCTTGCGCGCGCACGGACGCAACATCGTCATCGGCGCTTTCACGCCGCTCGCGAGTTTCGCGCTGTTCCATACCGTGACGCTGTTCCCGCTATCCTGGGTATTCCTCTACACGCGGCAAGCCCCGGCCCGGTTCTTGATCATTGAAATGACCGGCGCTGCGGTCGGCGTGGGAGCCATCGTGGCCTCCGGAATCATCGCCGATCGCGTGGGTCGGCGCACGATGCTTGGGGTCACCGCCGGGGCCATCGCGGCATTCAGTGGCTTCGCGCCACAATTGCTCAACGGCGGCGATGTCGGCGAGGCCACTTTCATGCTGCTCGGCTTCATACTTCTCGGCCTCTCGTTCGGTCAGTCCTCGGGCGCGGTCGCGTCCAGTTTCCCGATTTCCCACCGCTATACCGGATCCGCGTTGACTGCCGATTTCGCCTGGCTGTTCGGCGCCGGCTTCGCTCCCTTCGTGGCGCTGATACTCGCGAGCCGATTTGGACTGATTGCCGCGGGAGCCTATCTGCTGTCCGGCGCGATCTGCACGCTGGTCGCGCTTGCCCTGAGCCCGCACCGCGATCCCGCACGATGAGCGCGTCCGGCGACAATCTCAGCGCGGTGCAGCCGGCGAGCGTCGCGGCCAGGTGGCACGACTATCTGCAGATCACCAAGCCACGGGTCGTGGCGCTGATCGTGCTGACCTCGCTGGTCGGTTCGTTGTTGGCCGCACCGGCTCTGCCGCGGCTCGATACGCTGCTGTTCGCTAACTTGGGCATCGCGCTCGCCGCCGCCGGCGCCGCCGCCATCAACCATGTACTGGATCGCGGCATCGATGCGCGCATGCGCCGCACTCAATCTCGACCATTGCCGACGGGGCATCTGCGCCCCGCACAGGCGCTCGGCTTTGCGTTTGTCTTGAGCATCGCCTCGATGCTGCTGCTCGTGCTCGAAGTCAATGCGCTCACCGCCGCACTCACTTTTGCATCGCTGCTCGGCTATGCCGTGCTCTATACCGTCTGGCTCAAGCGTGCAACCCCGCAGAACATCGTGATCGGCGGCGCCGCCGGCGCGGCACCGCCGGTTTTGGGTTGGACCGCCGTCACCGGTCACATCGAGCCGCAGGCCCTGCTGCTGTTCCTCATCATCTTCGTCTGGACGCCGCCGCATTTCTGGGCGCTCGCGATCGCGCGCCGCGCCGACTACGCCAAGGTCAACATCCCGATGCTGCCCGTCACCCACGGCGTCCCCTTCACCCAACGCGCCGTGCTGCTCTATACGATCGGCCTGACGCTGATCAGCTCGCTGCCGTTCCTGACGCGCATGAGCGGCCTGCTCTACCTCGCCGCGGCCGCACTCCTCGATGCAGGTTTCCTGCGCCACGCGCTCGCTCTGCAGCGATCCCCGAGCGATGCGATCGCCATGCGCGTGTTCCGCTATTCCATCGCCTACTTGACGTGGCTCTTCCTCGCTCTGCTGCTCGATCACTATCTGCCGACTACACAGCTC
>Ga0187867_10000277_pt1 | contig 46311 bp, 46 predicted proteins | sample June2016WEW_13_1_FD_132976 | JGI IMG/M metagenome (GOLD analysis project Ga0187867, IMG submission 132976) | Peatland microbial communities from SPRUCE experiment site at the Marcell Experimental Forest, Minnesota, USA - June2016WEW_13_10 | ecosystem: Environmental > Terrestrial > Soil >...
ATGAAGCGATGAAGCGATGGAGCGATGGAGCGATGAAGCGATTCGTTTTGCCCGGGCGTGGCTTCCAGCCCCTGCCAGATTTAGACGAACATCTCGTTTGAGGTGAGCACAATGCACGATAGGTCAGCCCACGCAGCGCAACCTGGAGTTCCGACCAGCTTCCTTCGGAAGCATGTCTTCAGCCTTGACCACAAAGTCATCGGCAAGCAGTATTACGCGCTGGCTCTGGTCGCCGCCGTGGTGGGGATGGTCCTTTCCTGGCTCATGCGGATTCACCTCGGCTGGGGTAGCTTCGCGATCCCGGGCTTGCACTTATTATCCAGCACCGGCGCGCCGGGCGACGTGATGACCCCCGAGTATTACCTGCAACTGATGACCATGCACGGCACGATCATGGTCTTCTTTGTGCTCACCACCGCCCCGTTCGCGGCCTTCGGCAACTTCTTCCTGCCCATTCAGACGGGTGCGGAAGATATGCCGTTCCCTCATTTCAACATGATGTCGTTCTGGGTCACGTTTGTCGCCTTCGTGGTGATGGTCGCGGCGTTCTTCGTGCCGGACGGTCCCACCCTCGGGGGCTGGACGCAATATGCCCCCTTGAGCGCGGTGGGAGCGGTCGGCGGCCCCGGCCAAGGTCTAGGCGTGGTTCTCTGGGCAGCTTCGATTGGCATCTTTTGTATCGGCCAGTTGTTGGGTTCGTTGAACTTCATAACCACGACGCTCGACATGCGCTGTAAAGGCATGTCCCTGATGCGGCTTCCGCTCAGCGCCTGGGGCTGGTTCATCACTTCGATCATGGGCTTGACGGCATTCGCGGTGCTGATGCCCGCCTGCATCCTGCTCATTCTCGATCATGTCGCCGGCACCAGCTTTTTCGTCCCCTCCAATCTGGTGATCAATGGCCAGATATTGCCGCATTCTGGCGGATCGACTCTGCTCTGGCAGCATCTGTTCTGGTTCTTCGGGCATCCCGAGGTCTACATCGCGATCGTTCCCGGCATGGGCATCGTTTCCCACATTCTCATCACCAACATGCGCCGGCCCATGCTCAGCCACCGCGTGCTGATTTACTCCATGGGCGCCCTCGCCGTTCTCAGTTACATGGTCTACGGCCATCACATGTTCGTCAGCGGAATGAATCCAGTTTCCGCGATTGCCTTTTCCTTCCCTACGCTGGTCATCACCATTCCGTCGACGATCGTCGTCTTGATCTGGCTGGGCAGCCTGTATGGCTCCAAGTTGCGGATCAACTCGGCCTCACTGTTCGCGCTGGGCTTCATTTCGATGTTCATCAGCGGCGGCGTCAGCGGATTTTTCCTGGCCCAGCCTTCTCTGGACATCATGTTGCACGCCACCTATTTCGTGGTGGGCCACTTCCACCTGGTGATGGGCGTCGCCGCCATGTTCGGCATCTTCGCGGGAACTTACTTCTGGTTCCCCAAGATGACCGGCCGCATGATGAACGAGACCCTGGGCAAGGCCCACTTCATCCTCAGCTTCATCGGCGCCTATTGCGTCTTTATGCCATTCCACTACCTGGGCATGGCCGGCAATGTTCGCCGCTATCAGGCCTTCACCGACGATTACCTCATCCCCCTGATTCCGGTTCACAAGTTCATTACGGTCTCCGCCATCCTCACCGGATTGGCCCAGCTCATCTTCGTCTACAACTTGATCTATAGCCGCTTCCAAGGCCCCCGGGCTCCCAACGACAACCCCTGGGAAGGCACATCGCTGGAGTGGAGCACGGCCACGCCGCCGCCGCACAACAATTTTGGCGACCAGATGCCCGTGGTTTATCACGATCCTTATCAATACAGCGTCGAGGGTGCGAGCGCCGATTACATCCTGCAAACCTCGCCGGAGAAACTTACCAACCCGCAGGAAGAGAAATAGTCTTCGAACCAGGCAACCCAGGGCAGGCCGTACAGAATTGGAGAGTTAGCAGTATGGCAACGACCGTTCCCGAACCGCCGAAAATTGATCTCGAGCCTTTACCCAGCGACGGTTCCGGCAAGGGTGGCTGGGGCAATCTGGTTCCCGCCGGCGGAGAGTTGCGGCGGGTCAAGCCATCCTCTCCGCCTCCGGCGAGCACGGGCATCTGGGTAGGCCTGGCGGCCATCACCATGACCTTTGCCGCCTTCACCAGCGCTTTGATCGTGCGCCAGGGGGCGTCACCGGATTGGCAGCACTTCCCTTTGCCGCCCATCCTCTACCTGGATTCGCTGGTCATTATTGCCAGCAGCCTCACGCTGGAAATCGCACGCCGACAGATTGCAAGGTTCATGGTCGCCGAAAAGACTCGGGCAGCAGCGCCGGCTCGCTGGCTTTCCATTACGCTGTGTCTGGGACTTCTCTTCGTTGCCGGCCAGACGTTCGCCTGGCTGCAACTCAGATCCGCAGGATTCGGACTCGCTTCCAATATCAGCTACTCCTTCTTTTATGTGTTGACGGTCGCTCATGCGACGCATCTGCTGGGAGGACTCGGCGGTCTCGTCCGCGTGCTCGGGAAACTGAATCACTCCGTCCTGCGACGGAGCACTCTGGAGGCTACTTCTCTCTACTGGCACTTCATGGGTGCGCTGTGGCTGTATCTGCTTTTGCTGCTTTGGATGAAGCTCTAACCTAGTCAACGGTAGGAGGCAACGTGAGCCAAGCCGATGTAACGATGCACGGGCATCCGCCCGCCGGGGCCATGGCCGAGCCCGCATTCTCGGTCCCCGCCAAAAAGATGGCGATGTGGTTGTTTATCATCGCCGACACCGCGACTTTTGCGGGTTGCCTGGTCGCCTACGGGTTCATTCGCAATGCCACTCCCGATTGGCCGCGGCCCTTCCATAGCATCATCAACGTAGCGCTGATGACCTTCATCCTCCTGACCAGTAGCCTGACCATGCTGATCGCGGTGCGGTCGGCACAGCGGAACGACAAAGCCGGAGCTTTTCGCTGGATGATCGTTACGGCTGTTCTCGGAGCCCTGTTCGCCGTCCTGCACATTCGGGAATGGCGGGGAATGATATCGGAAGGAGCGACGCTCTTCCATAATCCCTGGGGCACGCCCCTATTCAGCTCGACCTTCTTTAGTATTACGGGCCTGCATTTGTTGCACGTGACCGGCGGCGTAATCGCGCTGATCGCGGTGGGGGTCCGCTACCAGGGCGGCCGCTACCAAGCCGATGACCTCGAAGTCACCGGCCTCTACTGGCACTTCGTGGATCTGGTCTGGATGTTCGTGGTGCCGCTGGTTTATCTCATGAATTTGAGTCACTAAGATTCGAGAATAAAGAAGGAAAGAGGCGGGAGGAGCTATGGCTGCAGCCGAAGACAAAAACGGTGGAATCGGAAAAGACGTGGCAGTCTACGTTTGCCTGCTGCTTCTGGCCGGGATACAGTTCGTGATTGCCTACCAGGATATCAGCCCATCGCAGATGTTCGTACGCATGCTGTCGGTGGCCATCCTCGAGGGCGGGCTGGCCCTTCTGTTTTTCATGCACTTGTCGGAGAATCGCGGCCTCCTGTGGTTCGTCGGAATTTTTACCGTTGCCGTGATCCTCGGTATGCAATATGGATGGACCGACAGCTATCGGCTGATCGACGGAGTGCCCTGGGCGAGATAGTTTAGGAGTAGCCATGAACCGTTCGAAATCGATCGGGATATTAGCTTTCGCCTGCGCGGGATTATTCCTCGTGCTAACCCCAACGCCGGCCCTGGCACAAAGTTGTGCGCTCTGCTACACCCAGGCCGCGTCCTCCGGCTCGCGCATGATTCAGGCGTTAAAAAGCGGCATCCTCGTCCTGATTGCTCCTCCCACGCTGATGTCGGTCGGGCTAATCTTCGTCTGCTATCGCAAGCGCAATCAAACGCGAGAAGCCGACCGAGACGAATCAGACCGCGACTGGAAGAATGACCCGAACGAAGACCAAGTCTGGTAAGACCAAGATACCCCTGTCATCCTGAGCGGAGCGAAAGCCCGCCCTGAGCAAAGCCGAAGGGACCCCATACCACTCTGCGCCACCATCAACTCCGCGAGAGACTCCTACCACTATCCGCCTTGGATTTTTCCTTTTTCACATTACTTCTTGTAAACCAACCCACCCTTCATCACGAACGAAACATTCCCGAGCACACCGATATCCTTCAGCGGATCACCCGAAACCGCGATCACGTCCGCAAGATAGCCCGGCTCCAGTGCCCCAATCCGCCCATCCCAGCCCAGCAACTTCGCTCCATTCAGCCAATCCGCCTGCATGACCGCCAGCGGCGACATGCCGTAGTTCACCATCAGCACTAACTCCCGCGCCTGTGTTCCGTGAGGGAACGGTCCCACATCGGAGCCGACCGCCATCGGAACTCCTGCCGCAATTTGTTTTCGGAAGTCCTGGGTTTTGAAATCCAGCATCTCGCGCTCGTGTGCCGCATGTGCAGGGGTGTCGGCATGAGCCGCGAAATATTCGAAGATGGTAAATGTAGGAACCGCAAAGATCTGCCTCTCGCGCATGAGCCGCATGGTTTCATCGCTCAGTTGATTGGCGTGGTCAATCGATGCGACGCCCGCCTGCGCCGCAAACAGTGCTCCCGGTTCGCCAGTGGCATGCACTGCCACGCGCTTCCCAACCCTTGCCGCTTCCTGCACCCCCGCACTCAGTTCCGCCTCCGTGTATTGATAAACCGTGGAGAACTTACCGTCCTTCACGGTGTCCGGCCCAGTCTCATAAATTTTGATGAAATCCGCGCCTTCCTTAAACTGCTGGCGCATCGCCGTCACTAATTCATCTTTATTATTCGCGTAAGTGGCGTTCGGCAGAACGTGCTGCTCGGGGTTGTAGCCGATGGCGTCTTCATGTCCGCCGAGGATGTTGATCGCGTTCCCGCTGATCCGCAAGCGCGGTCCCGGCGCCAACCCAGCATCAATCGCGTTGCGGACCGCAGTATCGGCCGAGCCGGCGCCCTCGGTCCCCATATCGCGTTCCGCAGTGAAGCCAGCCATCAAATCGTCCCGCGCAGCCAAAAGGGCCGTGATCGTGCGCTGCGGCACGGACTCCTGCACGGTCTGCAGGTCTTCCGCGCCCGGATGCAAGAACAGGTGCACGTGCGCGTCGATCAGCCCCGGCAACAACGTACGGTTTCCCAGGTCGATGACCTCGGCGTCCGCGGGATGCTTTACCGCCGAGCCAACTTCCACGATTTTGTCGCCCTGAACCAGTAGTTCGCCAGGCTGCAGCATCCGTCCGTTCCTCACGTCGAACAGACGGGCCGCGTGCAGAACAATTGCAGGCGGCGCAGGTTGGGATTGCGTTTGCGCGGCGCAGAACAGCCCGAAGCATGCTAACGGTAATAGTAGGGATGACCGCAGGAGTCGGGACTTAGTCATAATGTGTAGGGGATATTAACACTGCGATTCGACAGAGACTACAGAGGTGCGCTCGGCGTTTCGTAGCGCCAGCATCTGGGCCCCATCGCCGCCGGCACGCCATGCCATGATCGGTTCTCGGTATCCTGACGAGCCGCACTCACTTCACCTTCGAAAAGTCCTCCACGGCAAAGAGTTGCCCGCGGCGCTCGACAACGCCGATTCCGACCGAATCCATCTCTGCATCCAGGATGTTGGCGCGGTGATTGGAAGAGTTTAAGAATTCTGTCTGAATCGCCTCCGGTCCTGGGCCCTGTGCCACGTTTTCCGACAGCGAGACAAAACGCACTCCCGCCTGGGTAACTCGCGATGCCAGGCCCGGCTCACCGGCAAAGCCATGCTCCGCCGAGCCTCGCTGTGCCATCACGCCGGCATGCCGCCGCGCCGCTGCCGCGAGTGCGTCATTCCACCTTAACGGCGGTAATCCTTGAGCTCGGCGCGTCCGGTTCACCGAGACAAATAACTCCTGTTCAGCTGCGCCGGAGCTTGTCTGTGCGGGCGCGGTCACAAGCAACGTACATCCGAGGATCAGAAAAGCTGCCGACCGGGTCATGATTCGCATGTCGATCTCCTGCTGAATCTTAACCCGTATTTTTTCTCTTTCTCTCGCGCCAGGAGTATCGAAAGGCTGGTTGCAACCGGTCCTATGGTAACGACGACCCGTCCGCCCTGGGTTCACTTCGTTTTTGTTGGCTCTTCGGGAGGCGAAAATGGCTTGGTGAATTTCGCGTCGTCCACCGGAACATTCTGCTTCAAATCGCTCACCTGAATGGTGAATCGGCCGCCCGGCCGCGCCAGTGTCCAGCGATACGGAATTTTCACTCCGCCGGTTTCGCGGTAGTCGGCGTAATCGATTTGGGTTGGCAACCGCCCGAGCGGCGTCTCTCCGAAGCGAACCAGACGCACCAGCAAGCCCGATTGCTCATCAAAATAAAGTCTCAGAGGTGTCTTTCCCTCGCGCTGCCCAACCACCAGATAGGCATTGTGCCCATCGACCTTCTCCGTGCCTTGCACCTTGGCTTCGCTGAACATCGTTTTCAGGTGCGCTGGAAAGTGAAGGTCGGCGTCCATCGACGCTGCATCCACATCGGGCCCGTGCATCTCCCGCACTGGACGTTTCGGAACGCCCAGCCATCCTTCATGTCCATCGAAAGCTGTAATGCTGTCGCCATCGGGCGTGTGCGTCAACGATACCCGCATGTCCGGATCTTTCGAATAAATATCGATCGGCATATTTTTGTCGCCGAAGGTGATCGTGCCTTGCATCACCCGGCTTGAAATCCTTTCAATGGCGGTCGTTCCGCCGACGGCGCTCACATACTGATCGAATAACTGATCCGCCGCCGGTCCGCTTGGCTCTTTCGCCCCGGCACCTTCTGGTTTCTTCGCCTCTTCCATGGCCGGCTTCGACTCTTCCGTCATTACCAATGGAATCGCAACCGGATCCGTGTTGCCGCGGTGACATGCGTAGCAAGTTACTTCCCGATGCCCTTCAAAATTATCCTTGTTGATGGTGAACATCATCTCCATCATCTTCCGAGCAGTTTGCTTCGGCTTCTTGTCGTCTTTTTCAAATGCGCCCTGCACGTGACAGAACTCGCACTCCACGCCAAGTGATGCAGTGATGAACTGCATTGCCGGAATCAACTGATCCGCCGGGATGTCTTTGAGAACCTGGATATTCTTGAATTGCTCGACCGCCGTCTTCGGCCCGTGATCATCCGCGGTCTGCGAAGGTGCGCCCGATTGCGCCTTCGCTAGGCCTGCCACGGCGCAAACTGCGGAGATCGTCGCGATCCCCAGAAAAAATGCGGAGACCGACTCCCTAGCCTGCCCTGAGCGAAGCCGAAGGGGCCGTCCATCCGAGCGAAACCCGACGCCTTCCTTTCCGTTCATCTTTCTGGCCTCAGTTTAGAGTCTCGGAAGTCTATCAAATGTCGGCCCCAGCTTCAGGGCTGGCCCGCGCCATGCCGGATAAAAAACTGCCACTTGTCCATCCCCGCAGGAATCGCCACATCAAAGAATCCCACCATCATCTCCTGCGACGTCTGGTCACCCCAGGTCACCAGCTTATCCGGATCAGGATTGTGGGGGTTGTTCTTCGAATTGTCGTACCACGCCACCGCCCGAAGCTTTGTCCCTGCCCCCAATTCCCGCGGCACAGCCAGCTTGTAACTCAACTGCCAGTGAAAGTGATAGTTCACTCGCAGCAAGGGTTCCACGCTGCCGTCGTCGTCGACAATGTCATATTCGAAGCGCTTGCCGCGCAGATGCATATGGGGAAATAAACTGAGCAAGGTTGCGTCATGGGGCAGGGTTCCCTGCACCTCCACGCGAAAATCTTCCGCCCCCGGAGGAATCAGCAGCGCGTGATTGTTCAACTGCAGCGTGACCACCCGTTGTTTCGGTGGACTCTTCGCGAATACCAAGCCGACGCTCGTTTCATCGCTCGCGGCCTCACCATTCGTGGTGTAGTGCATCTGAAAGACCAGATCCGACCCCGCCGGAACGAACTTTGCCATCCCGTCGGACCACCGGTCCGGCGCGCTTCCCGGAGCATAGACCAACAGCAGATCGCTGGTGGTCTCGTGCGCCTGCCTTCGTTCCTCCGGATCACTGAGCCTTGATGCGGTGAACGGCTCGCCAACTGGCGCATGCCGCAGCCACGGCGAATCCGGAGGCCGGATATAAACCACCGCATGGTGCACATGGGCCGCGCTTGAGGGCCGCACTTCCACCATCTGCACCCACTTGTCCTCGGTGAAATGCGTGGGCACGATTTCGTATGTATATTCCACTTCGCCTCGAGCCGAAATCGGCACGGGCTTGGGCATCCTCACCACGAAATCGGGCTGAGGAATATTCCAGCCTTCATTCCACTTCGGGGTCGTAGGTGCATCTCGCCTACTCCCGGGGGGCGCGCCGGCGTCTGCCCAGGCTCCAATTGTCGCCAGCTGTTGCGCGTTCAACGAGGGATCGTTGGAAAACTTTCCGTACCGCGGATCGGCAAACCACGGCGGCATCATTTTCATTTCGACAGCGGCCGCAATCTTCCCGGCCCACGGCCGTGTCTGCTCGTAGGTCACGAGCGGCATCGGCGCGGGTTCTCCGGCGCGGTGGCAACTCTGGCACTTATTCTGGAGTATCGGAAGAACATCCTTATAAAAGGTGGGCGGCGAAAGCGATCGAGATTCTTTCCCCCCCTGCCCAGCAGAAGGTTCCCGCGTTTGCCACGCCGCTCCCATCACGAATAAAGAAAGCGCGGCGGCAAGAGACACCGCGAGGATCTTCACGAGCGCAGAAACTCCAAGGTCAATGCCCATGCCTGCCTCGCCGAGTGCAGCTCATAGGCTGACCGCTCGTCACAGAAAAATCCATGGTCGGCGCGGGAGAACTCGGCATTCACGTAGATTTTCTTTTCTGCGCTTAATGCTTCGGCAACCGCCCGCCGGTGCTCCGGAGTAATGTGTTTATCCAATCCACCCCATATCAGTAATGACGGAGCCTGCAGCTTGGCAGCCCGATCCAGCAATCCGGGAGCGATTCCCCCGCCGTAGAAAGAAACTGCCGCGCGCAACCGAACCGAGCTGTTGGCGATGAACGAAACGCGGCCCCCCATGCAGAATCCCACGCTTGAAATTTCACTCGCCTTTACTTTGTCGTTCGCACGCAACCCATCGTATGCCGACTGGATATCCGCCTCGGCCGTCTCCGTTGTTACCGCCCTCGCGTGCGGCATCACGGCCGGAAAATCCGAATAGCTACCCTCAAAACCTGGAGGCGCCGTACGATGATATAGCTCGGGCGCAATCACGACATATCCTTCTGCGGCAAAGCGGTCGCTCACGCTTCGGATGTGGTGGTTCACACCAAAAGCTTCCTGGAACAAGAGCAGTCCCGGGTGCGGCCCCCCCTTCTGCGGACGTGCCACATACGCCGCCATCCGAGTACCGTCCGCAACCGCCACTTCCACCTTCTCTTGTACGATTGCTGATTGGTTCATACCGATTCTCTCCATCATTCAGATCCTCCGCTGCTCGGCGAACGCTGCCGGATCTGATTCGAATCTTTATTCTCAGTCTCGCACAAACGCGGTTTTAGAGCGCGGCCGGGAGCAAAAATGCTAAAGTTATCGGTCGATCCTGTCGACTCATGTCTGCCCCCAATTCCAACTTTGTTCGCGCCTGTCAATCTCAACCGGTCGGCCGCACTCCCGTCTGGTTCATGCGTCAGGCAGGACGCTACATGCCCGAGTATCGGGCCGTTCGCAAGCGGCATTCCCTACTTGAAATCTGCAAGAATCCAGAGCTTGCCGCCGAAGTCACGATTACTGCCGCGGAGTTTCTCGGAGTCGATGCTGCCATCATCTTCGCCGATCTTTTGCTTCCTCTGGAGGTCATGGGTCTGCCCTTTCACTTTTCCGCCGGAGAAGGCCCGGTGATCGAGAAGCCGGTTCGTACAACTGCAGATGTGGCCCAACTCCGCACCGACCGCGCTTCCCAACTCGGCTATGTCTCCGAGGCCGTGAGTTTGGTGGCGAAATATTTCGCCGCAAAGCTTCCTGTGATCGGTTTTTGCGGAGCGCCCTTCACGCTCGCCAGCTACATGATCGAAGGCGGAGGATCGCGGCACTACCTCCACGCCAAGAAGATGATGTACAACTCCCCAGTCAACTGGGATGCCTTGATGTGCAAACTGGTTGACGTTACGGCCGAGTACTCCACCGCCCAGGTTCGCGCCGGTGCCGATGTCATACAGATTTTCGATAGCTGGGTCGGCTGCCTCAGCGTGGAAGATTATCGCCGCTACGTTTTGCCGCATGTCACCAGCCTCGTCAAGCGCCTGCAGAAAACTGGTGCCCCGATTATTTATTTCGGCACCGATAGCGCTACGCTGCTGCCGGCGATGAACGAAATCGGAGCCGACGTCATCGGCCTCGATTGGCGCATACCGCTCGACCAAGGCTGGAGCGACCTCGAATATCGCTGCGCCGTGCAGGGCAATCTCGACCCCGCGTTGCTCTTCGCGGATTGGAAGGAATTGAAATCTCGAGCCGAACACATTCTTCAACTCGCCGCCGGACGGCCGGGGCACATCTTCAATCTCGGCCACGGCATCCTTCCCGAGACACCGGTCGAGAACGTGAAGAACCTCGCGCGCCTGGTGCAGGAGTATTCGGGCACGTGAGAGCAGGTCAAGCGGTACCCGACTTGGCCCAGGAGACATTGGTTACGCGTGATCTTGGTAGCACGAGCTTTTGGGTGGGGCAGTGCTTCCGCGCTGCGATAAGCCAGCTCTTTGGGAAGGCGGCTTTAGCCGCTGAGGTGAGCAGCCCGCATTCATGACCCGCATCGCGATCATCGGCGGCGGCATCTCCGGACTTACCGCGGCTTTTACCCTCGAAGAGCAGCGCCGCGCCGGCGAAATCGAATACTCACTCTACGAATCCTCGCCGCGTCTCGGGGGCGTCCTCCGCACCGAGAACGTCGATGGTTGCCTTGTCGAAGCCGGACCCGATTCCTTCATCACCGAAAAGCCCTGCGCCGCCGATCTCTGCCGCAGGCTCGGCCTCGGCGACCAGCTCATCGGCTCGATCGATGCCGACCGGAAGACCTACATCTTCGTCCGGGGCCGCCTGATCCCCATGCCCGACGGCCTGATGTTCATGGTCCCAACCAAAATCCTGCCTACCGGGTTCTCGCCGCTTTTTTCCTGGACCACGAAGCTTCGCATGGCGAAGGAATTATTGCATCCACCACGGGCGGGCGAAGGCGACGAAAGCGTCGCGTCCCTGGTGGAGCGCCACTACGGTGCCGAGATGGTAGATCGCCTGGCCGACCCACTGCTCTCCGGCGTCTACGGCGGAGAAGCTGCCAGCCTCAGTGTGCGCGCCGTGCTTCCCCGATTCGCGGAGATGGAGCGCACTTACGGCAGTCTGGGCCGTGCCATGCTCGCCGCTCGGGAAAAAAATCCGCGACCCGCGAACAAACCTGCCGCGCCGCTTTTCACATCCCTGAAGAACGGTATGCAGCAGCTCGTTGAGACCCTCGTCCCGCGGCTGAACCAAGCTTCACTTATCACCAACTCTCCCGTGCAATCCATTCAACCAAGAACGGGAGGCTGGAGCGTCTCGGCAGGCTTGAGGTCGGATCACTTCAATGCCGTAATTGTTGCGCTGCCCGCGCTCGCCGCCGCGAAATTGCTTTCCACCTGCAGCCCCGAGCTTTCCGCGGAACTCGCCGCCATCGGTTACAGCTCCTCGATCACCGTGGGCCTCGGCTACGACCGCAGCGTCCGCGAGGCGCTTCCTCCCGGCTTCGGATTTCTCGTTCCGCGCAGCGAAGGCAAACGCCTGCTGGCCGCAACCTTCGTCCATAACAAATTTCCCCACCGCGCACCCGACGATCGTGCTCTCTTGCGTTGTTTCTTTGCCGGATCGAACGCGGAAAACATCTGGCAGCTGTCCGACGACGCCATGGTTGCCATCGTCCGCAACGAACTGCAAGAAATTCTCGGGGTTCGCGCCGCCCCGCTGTTTGCCCGCGTCTACAAATGGAAATTTGCCATGGCGCAGTATGGCGTGGGACACCTGGAACGCCTCGCCCGCATCGAGCTCCTGCGCCAGCAATTGCCCGCGCTCACACTGGCAGGCAACGGCTACCGCGGCATCGGTGTGCCCGATTGCATCCGCTCCGGCGCCGACGCAGCGAAGCAAGTTCTCACTCGCTAGCTCTGGATTCTGCAAACGAGAACGCGAGGGGAACGCGACCGGCGAACCCCTTCCTCGTTCATTAAACCCGCTTGAGGGAAAGCCTAAAGCGCTCTGTTTTGGGATTGGTCGCTGCCACGCTATGGTCCGCAAGCGAAAAATCATGGTCTACATCGCCGCCAGTGCCGACCGCTTTATTGCCCGGCCCGACGACTCCGTCGACTGGCTCGACCGTCCGCAGGGTAACTACGGCAGGGGTGCGTTCTATCGATCGATTCGACGCAATCCTGTGGGGCAGGAAGACGGGCGACATGGTGCTCGACTTTCAAAAGAAAGGCGTACCCGGGTCGGCCTTCGATGCAGGAGTTAAAAACTATGTCTGCACACGCCGTCCGCCGCAATCGGCAGCGCCCGCGCGGGCGTGGAATTCGTCAATGAACCAATCAAAGCGTTCCCAACCTGCCTGAAAGGGGAAAGACATCGGGATCGATGGGTGGCGCTGGCATCATGGCGTCGTTTCTCGACGAAGGAGAGATCGACGAGTTCATGATTCACGTGATTCCGAGGTTTATCGGCGAAGGCATTCCATTGATCGCGCCCGGCCGTAGTACCGTGCCACTAAAACTGATCTGCTGCACGAAGTTCCCCGATGGCGTGGTCCAGCTGCACTATACCGCCAGTAAGTAATCTGCACACCGGGTTCGCCGCTGGGGGAACACTGTCCGAGACCTACGCCGGAACATCCACCTTACGCACCCTCTGCTCCCGCCGCAGACGCGCCACCATCAGCCGAATCTCGTCATAAGTAATCTCTGGCGGCAGCATGTCTTTTAAGGCCTTGAGTCGATCCATCCCTACCTTCACGCATGCAGCGGCAATAATCGACTGCTTCTCCGTGCTCACCCAGCCAGTCTGAAACTCCACCTGCCCCGTTTCCAGCAGATTCGCAACCGCGCTCACGATCGTTGATACTTGCCGTCCTCGAGTCTGCGCAATCTCCTCCAGAGTCCGGCCCTCCCCTAACCAGCGTAAAGTCTCATCCGCAGGCTTGGCCTGGCTTTCGGTGGCGGACGCTCTCCCTCCGTGCCGGAATTTTTCCAGCGCATTCAGAATTTCCTGTCCATGCAATTCCGCCTTGCGCTCGCCGATCCCCGGAATTTCCAGAAGTTCCGCAAAAAACTTCGGCTGCCGCCGGCAAATTTCTTCCAGAGAAGAATCGTGCAGAACAATGTAAGCGGGGACGCCCTTCTCCTTCGCCATCCTGCGTCGCCACTCCCGCAGGTATTCGCGCAACTCCTCGGCCTCCGGGCCCGCGGCCGGAGCCACGGCGGGCAGCAGCGTCCGCTTTTTGCCCGATGCCACACTCTTGCCCGAAGGCGCGGACTTCACCAGCCACTCGGCCACGCTGCCGCACACGTCACAGGCGTCACAACCCTCCCACTTTGGAGTCTCCCCAAAATGCGTACAAATCTGCCAATGACGGCAGCGCTTCGACTCGACAAACTCCCGTATGATCCGGTACCGCTCCCAGGCCCGACTCCGCTCCTCCGCATCGGTAATCTGATTCGCAAAAAATCCCAGCAGCCCCGCATCTTTTTTCTGCCACAGCAAAACGCAATCCGCGCTCGCGCCATCGCGACCCGCTCGTCCAGCTTCCTGGTAGTATTGTTCGATCGATTTCGGCAAAGACAAGTGAATCACCGCCCGCACCGCAGCCTTGTTGATGCCCAATCCAAAAGCGATCGTTCCCACCAGCACGCGCACTTCATCGGACATCCAGCGCTCCTGATTGCGCCTCCGATCCTCGGTTCCCATCTTTCCGTGATAACCGACTGCGGCAATGTCGCGATCTCCGAGGAAGTCCACCGTCTCCTCGACCCGGTTGATGGTCGGAGAATAAACAATTACATTGCTGCCCGCATAGTTCTGCAATGCCTTAACCAGCATCTCCATCTGCTCCAGCCCTTCACACTCGCGCACCAGATACCGCAGGTTTGGCCGGTAAAAACTGGCAATGTATTTGTCGGGATTGCGCAATTGCAGTTGCGCGAGGATGTCATGGCGTACGTGCCGCGTCGCACTCGCCGTAAATGCCGCGATCGGACGATCGGGAAACTTCGTGCGCAGCCGGTTCAACTGCCGGTACTCCGGACGGAATTCATGCCCCCACTCCGAGATGCAATGCGCCTCATCAATCGCGAAAAAAGTTACCGGCACCTGCTGCATCCAGCCGATGGTGTCGCCCCGCGCCACTCGCTCCGGAGACACATACAAAAGCCGGTAAGCCCCTTCCCGTGCCTTCGCCATCACTTTATTCTGCTCGGTTTCATTCATGGTGCTGTTGAGCACCGCCGCCGGAATGCCCATCTGAGCCAGTTGGGTCGCCTGGTCCTGCATCAGCGCGATCAGTGGGGAGATCACGACTGCGGTCCCTTCTGAAACCACCGCCGGCAATTGATAGCACAGCGACTTGCCGCCGCCCGTCGGCATGACCACGCACGTGTCGCGGCCCGCCAGCAGGCTGCGCACAATTCGCTCCTGCAGCGGACGAAACGCGCTGTAGCCCCAGTACCGCCGCAGCGGCGTCAGCAGGTCAGTTTCCGCGCTCATCCAGAAGAGTATAGGCCGAGGCGAACATTAGGAGAAAAGGAATGCAGATCGTTCGTGCCCTTTTTGGGCAGGTGGGGACACGCGTGATCATGGTGTTCCGCCACAACCCGGCGCATTCCGTCTTTCGGGGTGGCGAAAATCAATCGTCGAATACTGGATGCCCCGCAATCGGGACGAAGGAGCCGCCGTCTACAGCAATCACTGTAATTCCACCGGGTAACTACCTTAGCCTGCAAGATTTGCGCCGCTCGTGCAAACTGTGGAAAAGCTTGTGGAATTGCGGGAACCATCACGAAATCCCCATCCGTAAACTGAAATTCCTTGGGCTGCCGTTTACAATTCGCTGCCTTTAAAGTCCTGAGTAGTAACCAGTTATACAATTAACCCAGCATTAACATCGGGAGCCGATAGAACGGGGAGGAACATTCCCGTTTCGGAGATTTGCACATTTGGCGGTTTCGCCACCTCGGTTTTTGCCGAACGCGGCAGACATTTCCTAGGGCCCGGTTCACTGAGCCTCGGGCGAGGAAAAAGTTCGGCGGCATGCCTCAGTTGCTGTCTTCGCCTACCTTCAGGACGGCCAGAAAAGCTTCCTGGGGTATATCGACGCGACCGATGCGTTTCATTCGTTTTTTGCCTTCCTTCTGTTTTTCGAGGAGCTTACGTTTACGCGAAATATCGCCGCCATAGCACTTGGCGATGACGTTTTTTCGAATGGCCGACACGCTTTCGCGAGCGATGATTTTCGCCCCGATGGAAGCCTGAATCGCAACCTCAAACATCTGGCGTGGAATCAACTGCCTCATTTTCGAAACCAGTGCCTTGCCCCGTTCGTAGGCGAAATCGCGATGCACAATGATGGAGAGAGCATCCACAGGTTCGCCAGCCACCAGGATGTCGAGCTTTACCATCGGCGACTCCCAATAATCGGCGAGGTGGTAGTCGAGCGAAGCGTAGCCGCGCGAGACTGACTTCAAGCGATCATAAAAATCCAACACGATTTCGTTTAGCGGTAACTCATAGTGCAACATCACGCGCGATGAGCTGACATATTCGAAGGTCTTCTGTTTGCCGCGCTTGTCTTCAACCAGCTTCAAGATCCCACCCACATATTCTTCATTGGTCAGGATCGTTGCCAGAATAACGGGCTCCTGTATTTTGGCAATCTCGCTGGGATCGGGCCAGCGCGAAGGATTATCCACTTCGATCAACTCGCCGTCGGTCTTTGTAATTTTGTAACGCACGCCGGGCGCGGTGGTAATGAGTTCGAGCGCAAACTCCCGCTCCAGACGCTCCTGAATGATCTCCATATGCAGCAGGCCGAGAAATCCGCAACGGAAGCCGAACCCCAGTGCCACCGAACTCTCCGGCTCAAAAAAGAACGATGAATCGTTCAGCCGCAGTTTCTCCAGCGCTTCGCGCAGTCGCGTGTGCTCGTGGGCGTCCACGGTGTAGAGCCCGGCGAATACCATGGGCTTGATTTCCTCAAAGCCGGGAAGGGCTTCGAACGCTGGATTAGCGTCATCCGTAATGGTGTCGCCAATTTTTGTGTCCGCGACATTCTTGATGTTGGCGATCAGAAATCCAACCTCGCCGGCTTTCAGTTCATCCACCTCCACCGGCTTGGGCGTGAGTACGCCAAGCGTTTCAGCGTCGAAAGTGGTCCCATTCCACCACAAGCGGATTCTCTGGCCCTTGCGCAGTGTTCCCTGAAAAACGCGGGTGAGCACGACCACGCCGCGGTATGAGTCAAACCACGAGTCGAAGACCAGGGCCTGCAGCCGGTTGTCGGGACTGCCTTTCGGCGGAGGTATGCGCTTCACAATTGCTTCCAGCACGTCGGGTACGCCCTGGCCGGTTTTGGCGCTGATCAGAACGGCGTCGGAAGCGTCAAGCCCCACCGCGCTCTCAATCATTTCCTTGGTGCGCGGAATGTCTGCGCTCTGCAGATCGATCTTATTGATGACGGGAATGATTTCCAGCCCATGATTGATCGCTAGATACGAGTTGGCGAGCGTCTGTGCTTCCACTCCCTGCGAAGCATCGACGATGAGGAGCGCGCCTTCGCACGAAGCCAGGGAGCGAGAGACCTCGTAAGAAAAATCCACGTGACCGGGGGTGTCGATCAGGTTGAGCTGATAGGTTTGCCCGTCCCGCGCGGTATACATCATGCGTACCGCATGGGCCTTGATGGTGATGCCGCGCTCGCGCTCCAGGTCCATGGAGTCGAGCACCTGCGCCTGCATCTCGCGCGCGGTGAGCGATCCGGTCAGCTCCAGCAGGCGGTCTGCCAGCGTGGATTTACCGTGGTCGATATGCGCGATGATGGCAAAGTTGCGGAGGAAGGCTGCGTCCATAGGCTAAAGGCTAATTCTGATTTTAGCAGGCGGCGACGTGTTCTCTCTGAGGATCCACTCAAGCCAGCATGTGCGTATGACCGAAGCTTCATTCATCGCGAACGATCACGTTCAACTTGCGATGCCTCCGGGCGAAGAGCAGAAGGCTCGCGCCTTCTACGCAGATGTGCTGGGGATGATGGAGGTGCCGAAGCCACCGGAGCTTGCTAAGCGTGGTGGGTGCTGGTTTGCGAGGGGCAGCGTGCAACCCCATCTTGGAGTCGAGTCCGGCTTTTGTCCCGCGAAGAAAGCGCACCCGGCCCTGCGATGCCCGCGACGATGGAACCCTGCTACAACGACTCCGGGACGGGAGAATCGAGGGGAACGAGCCCGACGAGATCCCGAGCGTGAGGCGCTGCCATGTTCACGATCCATTTGGGAACCGACGGGAGTTGATCGGTGGCTAGAAGTCAGGTTCGCGGCTCGCTGATAACATTTCCATCCGTTACAATCCTTCGACCAGATTTCTTCCAGGAGGTGCTTATGCGAAAGCTGTTGCTTGCGTTGGTTTGTGCTCTGACTGCGGCAGGAGTTCTCGAGGCGCAAACTCTTTCGCCACAGGTGCGCGCCTTTGTGAAGGTGGACGCTCCCGTCGTCGTCCTGACTCATGTCCGCGTGATCGACGGAACTGGCGCGCCCGCGCGCGAAGATCAGACGCTCGTCATCGCGGAGGGAAAGATCGAATCCGTTTCCGACGCTGCGTCCGCCATCATCCCCAAAGATGCCCAGGCGCTCGACCTGCCCGGCCACAGCGTGATCCCGGGACTCGTCGGCATGCACGACCACCTCGTCTACCCCATGGGTGACGGCATCTTCGGCGAGATGGCGTTCAGCTTTCCGCGCTTGTACCTGGCCGCCGGAGTCACGACCATCCGCACCACGGGTGCGCTCGAACCCTACACTGATCTTGAACTCAAGAAAAAAATCGAAAAAGGCGAAAGCCCGGGTCCGAAGATCCACGTTACCGGACCGTATCTCGAAGGGGCCGGCAGTTGGGCGTTGCAGATGCACCAACTCAGCAGCCCCGAGGATGCCACGAAAACGGTCAACTACTGGCTCGATGAAGGCGTGGATAGTTTCAAAGCCTATAATTTCCTCACCCGTGACGAGCTTGCTGCGGCGGTAAAGGCCGCGCATAGCCGAGGCGCAAAGGTTACCGGTCATTTGTGCTCCATTGGGTTTCGTGAAGCGGCGGCGCTCGGCATTGATGATCTGGAACACGGTCTCCTGGTGGACACAGAATTCTTCCCCGAAAAGAAACCGGACGAGTGTCCGAACATCGCTGACGAATGGGCGCGCTACGGCAAGCTTGATGTGCAATCCGGGCCGGTGCATGACATGATCCTGGACCTCGTGCAGCATCACGTGGCGATCACTTCCACGTTGCCGGTGTTTGAGATGTTTGTGCCGGGACGGCCTACCCTGCAGCCGCGCGTTCTCGACACTCTAACTCCGGATGCGCGCAGCGCCGTGCTCACAAACAAGCTCATGGCCGGCGACGACGCCACCATCCGCAAGCGCTTCCACGCGGATGTTTCGCCGACCGCCGCGGCCTTCAAGAAAGAAATGGAATTCGAGTTCGCGTTCGCCCAGGCAGGAGGCCGGCTTCTCGGAGGGCTCGATCCCACCGGGATGGGAGGAATCGTCGCGGGCTTCGGGGATCAGCGCGAAGTCGAATTGCTGGTGGAAGCCGGGTTTACGCCGCTGCAGGCGATCCATATCGCGACCGCAAACGGCGCGCAGTTTCTGGGTGAACTGGATCGCATCGGCACGATCGCTCCCGGCAAGCAGGCGGATCTGGTCGTGATCAAGGGAGATCCCTCGAAGCGGATCGAGGACGTCGAAAATGTGGAGACTGTTTTCAAAGACGGCGTCGGCTACGATTCCGCGAAGCTCATTGAATCCGTGCGCGGCGTGGTGGGAAGCAGATAGATGGCTACCGGCAAGTCTTGATCTTGACTCGGTACCCGCAACTCGGTACTTGTTCGATTAGAATTCAGATCCCATGCTCGTCCTCGCTTCGGCCTCGCCTCGCCGCCAGGAGTTGCTGCGCAACGCTGGAATCCCGTTCAGCGTGCAGCCGGCCGACATCGACGAAGCACCGATCACAGGGGAATCTCCGCGAGAGTGCGCGGAGCGGCTGGCGCGGGATAAAGCCCTTGCTGTGTTTCACAATCGTCCAAGCCAATTTGTGCTTGGTGCCGACACGATCGTTGTCGTCGAGAACCGCATCCTCGGCAAACCTCGCGATGCAGACGACGCGGCGCATATGTTGCATTGGTTGTCGGGACGCACCCACGCGGTAATCACCGGCGTGTGTCTTGTGCGTCCGATTGCGGGCGAAGGGCAACCCATCGCTGCTTCCGAAACCACACTCGTAACCATGACCTCCTTATCCGACGAGGAGATCCGCGCTTACGTCGCTACCGGCGAACCGATGGACAAGGCTGGGGGGTATGCCATCCAAGGCATCGCCTCCCGCTGGATCTCCCGCATTGAAGGCGATTACAGCAATGTGGTGGGTCTTCCCGTCGCTCGGGTTTACGCCATGCTGCAAAAGGAACGGGTCATTTGAAATTGCGGCTGCCACAGGAAATGCAGGGTGAACCTAGGGGCGCGCTGAACCAAGGCAAACCGAAACCGCCTAAGACTTTTTTTCTTCTTCCTTCTTCTCTTTTTTTTCCTCTTCGGGCTCTTTCATGGCTGACTTGAAGTTGCGGATGCCTTCGCCAAGACCCTTGCCAAGCGCGGCAAACTTGGTGGTCCCGAACAGCAAAAGTGCGATCGCTATCACTAACAGCCAATGCAAGGGGGAAAACTCACCCATAACTCCTCCATGTCCGACATTCTTGACAAACGCCGCGCCAGCCAGCCAGAGCCGCTAACAAAAGTCTAGGCTACCCCTCCTTCATAGTCAAAGAAGCAGCGGCTAAACGCTCTCGATCATTCCGGCAAGCAACAGCGCTCTTCGCGGCAATTCCGAAATCACGATGAATTCGTGCACCGCGTGCGCGCCCTCCCCCACGCCGCCCATGCCGTCGAGCGTGGGTAGGCCCATACCGGCAGTAAAATTTCCGTCGGAGCCGCCGCCCACGGCAGCCTCGTCCAGCTCCCATTTCAGCTGGCCGGCAATCTCCTGAGCCTTCTGGTAGAGGGCCGCCACTCCGGCGGTTCGCTCCATGGGCAGACGGTTCACCCCACCGGTCATTTCGAGTTTGCAGTGCTTGTCAAAAGGTTTCAAGGAACGCAGCTTGCGGTCGATTCCCGCTGCTTGCTTCGCGCTTTTTATCCGCACATCGATTTCCGCGGCCGCATCGGCTGCAATCACGTTCGTGCGCGTTCCGCCCGCGATCACGCCGGGGTTCACGGATATGCCCCTTCGCAGATCGTTCAATTTGGATAGGACCGCGACCTGCCGCGCCAGTTCAAGAATAGCGCTATGCCCTTTTCCCGGGTCGAGGCCAGCGTGCGCGGCAACGCCTCTCACGCGAAGGACATATTCTCCCACACCCTTGCGCGCGGTCTTTACCGCGCCTTTAAGCCCCGCGGCTGGCTCCAGCACCAGCACTCCGGCAGACTCTTTCGCCAGCGCCTCAGTGATTTTTCGCGACGAGCGGCTCCCGACTTCTTCGTCGGAAACCAGAAAAACCGTGACCGGCCTCGGCAATCCGCCGTGCCAGGCTTGCAGCCCTTCGATGGCATAGAGCATTAGCGCGATGCCCGATTTCATGTCGAGCACGCCCGGCCCGAGCAGACGCCCTTTTGCGATCTTGCACGGCATGCCCGCCAGAGTGCCTAGTGGATAAACCGTGTCGTAGTGCCCCAACAGCAAAACCGGCTTGCGACTCTCTGATCCCGGACCACTTTCGCGGAAATCGATCTGCAGGCTGTCGCCAAAGTCGTTGCTGCGATGGAGTTTTGCGCGGCCCCCAAGCGCCTCGAACTTGGCGGCTGTGAATCTGGCTATGCCATCGACAGCCGGCTTATTGTCGCTGGGGGATTCAATCTCGACGAACTCCCGAATCGTCTCGACCATACGGCCCTGATGCTCTTGGAAATAGCGCAGACGGTCCCGCCCATGGTTGTGCGGGGCGACTGATGCTGGGATCGTTTTCTTGCCGGTCACATTTTCCTTTCGCCGCGGGAGTTTATGGCTCCGCCGGCAATCGAACGCGGTACAGTATAATCTTCAGACCGCTTGGGACGAACCCATGATTGAGACCACGCCTCGCGATGACGCGTCCGCGCCCAAGACGGCGCTCGACATTCACGACATCCTCAAAATCTTACCCCACCGTTATCCTTTGCTGCTGATCGACCGCGTGCTCGAGCTAAAGCGCAAAGAAAGCATCGTCGCGATCAAAAACGTCACCATCAATGAGCCCTTCTTCATTGGCCATTTCCCCGGGTTGCCCATCATGCCGGGGGTATTGATCGTGGAGGCCATTGCGCAGGCCGGCGGGGCTTTGCTGCTCACCGAAGTGGACGATCGTACGGATAAAGTGATGGTCTTCACCGGCATCGACCGCGCCAAGTTTCGTCGTCCAGTCAGCCCCGGCGACCAGCTTCGGATTGAGGTCGAAGTAAAGGGCTGGCGCGCCATCCCACGCATGATTGCAGCGAAAATGCACGGTGTCGCGTTGGTAGGGGGCAAGCGCGTCGCGGAAGCAACCGTTTCATGTCAGCTGATCGACAGTTCGCGGGGGCGCGGCGACGACTCGGCGGCAGAATGATCGGCTGCCGGGGCAATGGATGTCCCCAGATGATTCGATAAATCAATCATGAACGTTCAACCCACCGCGATCCATCCCACCGCAGTCATCGATTCGCGAGCCAAAGTCCCAAATTCCTGCACGATTGGTCCTTACTGCGTGATTGGTCCCGAGGTCGAACTCGGCGAGAACTGCCGTCTGATCTCGCACGTGGCCATCGAAGGGCCAACGAAAATCGGAGCCGAAAATGCTTTCTTTCCTTTCTGTGCCATCGGCATGGCGCCCCAGGATTGCTCCTACCGGGGCGAGCCGACGCGGCTGGAGATCGGCGACCACAACGAGATTCGCGAGGGCGTCACGATCAGCCGCGGCACGGTGAAGGGCGGCGGACTCACAACAGTGGGCAGCCACATTCTGATCATGGCTTACGCGCATGTCGGGCACGATAGCGTCATCGGCGACCACTGCATGCTGGTGAATGGAGCGACACTCGGCGGCCACGTAACCGTGGAAGAATGGGCAGTGGTCGGCGCACTTTGCCCCGTGCATCAATTCGTCCGCATCGGCGCCCACGCCTATGTCGGGGGCGGTACTACGATCACGCAGGACGTCTTGCCATTTTCCATGACGTCCGCCGCGCGCAACACCAACGCCTACGGAATGAATAAAGTTGGCCTCGAGCGCCGCGGCTTTCCGCTGGAACGCATTCGCAAAATCCATCATGCCTACAAGACTTTGTTGGCCTCGAAGATGAACACGTCGCAAGCCCTGGAGAAACTGAAGTCGGAAGGCGATCGCGGCGAAGATGTTGACATGCTGATCCGCTTCATTGAAGCGTCGGAACGAGGAGTGATTAAGTAAGTGGCCATTTGCCAGTGATCAGTGGCCAGTAAAATCCGTTGGTGACCACCGATGACTGACCACGGAACACTGACCAATGTTATGCGCCTTGGCCTCATCGCCGGTAACGGCAAGTTCCCCTTTCTCGTGCTCGACGCGGCACACGCAGCGGGATATGAAGTTGTCGTAGCAGCCATCAAAGAGGAAACGTCTCCAGAAATCGACTCGTATGGCGCGGCTTCGGTTCACTGGTTGTCGTTGGGGGAACTTTCCAAGCTGATCGAAATTTTCCAGCGCGAAGGCGTTCGCCGCGCCATCATGGCCGGACAAGTGAAGCACAAGCAGATTTTTTCCGCGATTCGGCCGGACTGGCGCCTCGCCAAGCTTCTTCTCTCACTCACCACGCGCAACACGGACAGTCTTCTCGGCGCGGTGGCGAAAGTTCTCGCCGATGAAGGCATCACGCTGGAGAACTCCACATGGCTGCTCGAACCGCTGTTGGCGAAATCAGGAGTGCTCACGAGCCGAGCGCCCACCGAGCAGGAACGCAAGAACGTCGACTATGGCCGCGGTGTGGCGAAAAAGCTCGCGCAACATGACATTGGACAAACTGTCGTAATCGCCGAATCCGCGTGTGTGGCCGTGGAGGCAATGGAAGGCACTGACGCGACCATCGAGCGTGCCGGGCAGATCCTGCGCTCGCTGCGGGGTGATGCCTCCACGCTGCGGCGCGACCTCACCGTGGCAAAAATTGCCAAGCCAAATCAGGATATGCGCTTTGATGTTCCCGTGATCGGGCTGAAGACGATTGAGGTGATGCGGGCAGCGGGCGCCACCTGCCTGGCTCTCGACTCCCATAAGTGTCTGCTGCTCGAGGGAGAAAAAATCATCGACGCTGCGAATGCGGCAGGAATCGCGATTGTGGCGGAGTGACATTCTTCGATAGCGCCAAAGCAGCTTGGTTCACCGGTTTCGTGCACCTTTTTGGAAAGTCTAAAGATTTGGAAAAAGGATTCTAAAGATATGGGTTCCGCAACCTCCGAACCTGCCTTCCTTGCCGATCAGCTTCGCCGCGCCTTTGAAGGGGACGCCTGGCATGGTCCCGCTCTGCTGGAGCTCTTGCAGGATGTGAACGCCTCTACGGCGGCGGCTAAACCTCTGCCGGAAGTTCACAGCATCTGGGAGCTGGTACTGCATATTGCTGCTTGGGACGCGGCGGCCTGCCGCCGCTTGAGAGGGCAGAAGACCCAGCCCACGGGCGTCGAGAACTTTCCGATCGTTCCGAAACCCACTGCGGCCGCGTGGGCCAGGGCCGTGGCTCACCTAAAGCGCACACACGATGTGCTGGTGAAGATGGTATCCATCTTGCCCGAATCTCGTCTTCGGGATCGAGTTCCCGGCAAGAAATACAATTTCTATTTCATGCTGCACGGCATGGCTCAACATGAGCTCTACCACGCGGGTCAGATTGCCATTTTGAACAAAGCGCAGGTTGGGAAGTGATCGGCAATGGCGATTACTCATTCCCTGATTAGAAAATTACCCAATCCCACCACTGCCTTTACGTTTACAATTCCTTGTTCCCTCTGGCAACCAGCCAAGCGAGAGTCCGTTCCTGCAAGTGAACGATCCGATATACGTGGCAGTCGTAGGAGTGGGCGTATTTGGCCGCAACCATGCCCGGGTTTATCACGAGCTTGAACAGCAGGGATTCCCCGTCCGGCTAGTGGCCGTGGTCGATCCCAACCTGGACCGGGCCGACGCGGTCGGGCGCGAGTTCGGCTGCCGCGCCTTCGGTTCGGTCGAACAAATGCTCGCCACGCGCAGCGAAGTACGCGCCGCGTCCGTGGCCGCGCCGACCATCCACCACCTTGAAGTGGCTCGCGCGCTCCTGCAAGCGGGCGTAGACGTCCTCGTCGAGAAGCCCTTGGCCGCATCCTTGGCCGAGGCCGAAGAGTTGGTTGAACTCGCCGCGACTCACAAACGCATCGGCCAAACCGGCCACCTCGAGCGCTTCAACCCCGCGGTCCGTGCCACAATTCCGCTGCTCACGCGTCCTATGTTCTTTGAAGTGCATCGCCTCAGCGTCTTCACCCCGCGATCGCTCGATATTGATGTGGTCCTGGACCTGATGATTCACGACCTGGATATCGTGCTCTCGTTTGCTGATTCTCCGGTGAAGGAAGTACGTGCCGTTGGCTTGCCCATTCTTTCCGGCAAGGTTGACATCGCGAGTGTGCGGCTGGAATTCGAATCCGGATGCGTGGCGAACTTCACGGCCAGCCGGGTTTCCACCGAGCGCGTGCGCAAGTTGCGCTTCTTCCAGCCTCGGCAGTACGTTTCGGTGGACTATGGACGCCAGGAAGTGCTGGTCTTCACTGTTGACGAAGATGGATCTGCTGCCAGCATCCCCACTATTAACCCTCAGATCGGCGTCGGCAAACCCCCGGTGACTTTCGAAGAACCTTTGCACGCTGAACTGAAATCCTTTCTTCTTGCGGTGCAGCAGCGCGCCACGCCCTTGGTGTCACTCGACGACGGACGCCGCGCGCTCGCCTTGGCGCTTGATATTGTCGCTGCGATTGGGGAACATGGAGGCCGAGTCGGCCTCACCAGCCTTGCCCAGGCAAGGTCTAGCCGAGGAAGTGTCTCGTAAGGAAAAGCACGACGATCGAGAAAGCCGCGCCGCACATTGTGACGAAGCTCACATTCCGCCGTGATACTGCACAGTGCGCCTTCGTGGGATTTCTTATGGAATCGAATCGGGTTGGTTCTGTGACTGTGTGCGCATCGATCCGGCGGAGGGCCTCTCTCCTGCTCGTGTTTTGCCTCGTGTCCGGCCCGCACACACTCGGCGGCCAGGCGCTCGAAACCTCAGCCCGACCAGCCCAACCAGCGTCAACCAGACTCAGTTTGGTACGCGTATTTTCGTCGCCCGATGATGTAAGACACTTACACCCAATTCTCAATCGGACCCTCGACATCATTGCTGGCGCAGCGGATCCTGTCACCCGGGTAGATGCCTTGAAATCACCATCGGCCGTCGCCACAGACTCGACCCAACGTGTCTTCGTAGCCGATCCTGGCGCTCAGGCCGTGCACGTCTTCGATTTTATTCACTCGAAATACGGCTTGTTGGATAAAGACGGCGAACGTTTGCACGCTCCCGTCGCCCTCTCCGCCGATGGTCAAGACAATTTGTACGTCGTCGACCAGGGCAGCAGAATGGTTCTCGTCTACGACTCCGTCGGAAAATTCCGGCGCTACGTGGGGAAACTGAGAGGAGGAGAATCGTACTTCGATACTCCAACCGCCATTGCGATCGACAAAACTGCGGGACGCATTTACGTCTGCGATCGGCAGCGGCACATGGTCTTTATCATGGACCACGAGGGCCGGCTCATTCGCAAACTTGGGAAGCGCGGCGCGGGCGACGGTCCCGGCGAGTTCAGATTCCCTGGCCAACTGGTGGTGAGCGGTGGTGAACTGTTCGTGCTCGATTCCGGCAACGTTCGCATTCAGGTTTTCGATACAGCGGGGAAATTTCTGCGTGCAATTAAGCTGACGCAGGTAGACCAGCGCGCCGGATTGGCAGTTGATAAGCAAGGCAATATTTACGTCAGCGATGCAGGTCTGAACCAGATTCAGGTTTTTCGTTCCGATGGCCAAGCGCTCTCCACGCTTGATGAAGGTGCAGTCGAAGGGACCGACTTCAGCGGTCCGTCAGGCATGTGGGTTGACGCCGACGGTGCTCTCTACGTCGTCGATTCTCAAAACAGTCGCGTCGCGGTATTTCACATTAGCGGAGAGAATCCGGCGGACTGACTGTCTCGGCTGCATCCTGTCTGCTTGTTCAGCGATAGAATTTTCCATTACGCCACCAGTCCGCGCGACCTGCACCGCTCAGGTGCTTGCTTGAAAAACGTGGTCAATTTTGCGGCCATCGCAGGCCGTTTACAAATGTTTACACCCGAAAGTCGCATGCTATTTGTCACTGAGCAGAATCGCCTGAAAGATGCGAAAATGATCGTAGCTTGACCGCGCTTGCTCGTTGGGGACATCCCAAGAACGTCGATCCAAGGATGGATGCAACGTAGAGTCGCGAATCTGTGTCTAACGGACAAGCTCAGTTCATGCCGATCACTCAAATTCCATTCCAGGATCCAGCAGCTCCTCCCGAGAAACCCCAGCCGGAACAACTCGGGCTCTACGATGCTCAGGGATGGGAGACGGCCTATCGCGATCTCGAGGACGATGCGCGTGTACCGCATCTGCTCATTCAGTTGCAAGATGATCTGACGCGCTCGCGCCGCCGCGAAGCCGCGTGGATTTCCATCATCGTCCACTTGCTTCTCATCGTTCTGCTCGCCAAGATTGAGGTGTTCGAAAAGTACCTCCCTTGGCACACAGCCGTCGCCTCGAAAAATCTCACGACCGGCAAGGATCTTACGTTCCTCGAGCTTCCTCCGGACCTGCAAAAACTTCAACGCAAACCGAACACGAACGTTGCTTCCGATAAGAATCGTATCGCGATGACTCGCCACCCTGAACTGGACGTCAAAGAGCTTCGCAAGATTCTTGCGACACCGCCTTCCGGAGCACCCGGGTCCAGAGCTCCCCAGCCAGTGCAGCCGCCTGCTCAAGGCTCGGCCGGGTTGACGCAAAATCAGCCGCCAGCTCCTCCGCAGCAGTCCCCCAATCCCCAGATCGCCCAATTGCAAACGCCAACTACACCCAGCATCACGAATGAGTTCAAGAAATACGCGGGGTCAATGTCTGCCGGTTCTGCGATTCAGGAGGCCACCCGCGCGGCGGCGGCCCGGCGCGGGGATGGTCAGCAAGGGGATGGCGGAAATTTTGGTCTGGGAACTGGCGCGCACGGCCGCCAGATGGGGAACCTGGAGGTGCTCAGCGATACGATGGGGGTGGATTTCGGTCCTTACTTGCAGCGCGTTCTTCACGATGTTCGGGGAAATTGGTACAGCGCAATTCCGGAATCTGCGCAGATGAAGCATGGAAACTTAATCATCGAGTTCGCGATCACCAAAGACGGAAAGGTTGCGGGCATGAAGCTGGTGACCACTTCCGGAGACATTCCTCTTGATCGCGCCGCTTGGGCCGGCATCACTGCGTCGGATCCATTTCCACCATTACCCGCCGAGTTTGGCGGACAATATCTCGCTCTCCGTTTTCGCTTCTTCTATAACCCCACCAAAGAAGAACTCCAGTAGCGCAAATCAGCAACATCGCGACCCAAGAATAGAAGAGTTCGGTCTAGATCAAGCTTTGGCGAACTAGCTCTTTCGCAGGCGAATCGATCCATCCCCCGTATGAATCACCAGGAGGTTCCCGCCACCATTCAGCTTGCCGTGAACTTCATTCTCGCGAATCTTGCCTGCGGTCGTGATGGGCACTTCCAGGTCGATATGTCCATCGCCGGTATGCAGGTCCACGTCGGCGCTCAGATTCTCCGGCACTTCCAGAGCCACGGCGCCGTCGCCGCTCTCCAGACTCCAACCGCTTTGCAGGGCCGACCCGTTCGTCGCCCGGGCATCGAGGCGTCCATCCCCCGTCTTGAGTTCGAGTTCGTCAAAGCGCCCGTTGGCGCGGATGTGTCCGTCCCCGGTCGTCGCTCTTAGCTTGCCATCGACGCCATCGATTTCCTGCGAGCCATCTCCGCTGCGCAACTGCATTTCACCCTTGAAATTTCCCAACTCAATCTTGCCATCACCCGTACGGAGGTCTACTCGCCCCTCACGCGGCATGCGAATGTCAACATCGACTCGGTGATTGCTCATGCCTCCCAGGTTGATCGTAAGGCCCTGATGCGGGTAGCGCACCTCGATCTCGACCCGGTCGCCGGTCTGATGCTCTTCAATCCGGATCCCGCCACCGCCAATCTCGTAGCGCGTGGTCGTCACCGTCGCCTCAATCGTATTCTGCTCCCAGGTGGAGACACGAATGTTCGCGTCCGATGTTTCCACCCGCAGATCGGGCTTGCCGGTGAGGGTATAGGTCTTCGACCATTGGTCTGCGCGAGCCGGCACCGCGGCGCACGAGCTGACCACCACTCCCAGCAGAGCCATGAACACCCAACGTTCCGAACGCAGTCGTTTCATAACATTCCTCCGCCCGCCAAGCACACGTCCGCTAAGCTTCTTAGACGTGATTACGGATGATTCGTGAGTCCGGTTCCATGGAAATCGGTTTTCTTCCCCTATTATTCGGAATCTGTTTACAGCCGTTACCGTCTCCCATACGCCCTGCGGATCAAGGTTCGTTCCGAAAAAGGCACGTAAAGCAGCGCGGCGCTCGCCGCGAAAGCCGCTCCCAGCCCGATCTTCTGCATCGGCAAAAATGGAGCAACCGCCCAAAGTTGATCCAGCGCCGGGATGAAGGGAAACATCTGCTGAAACTTTTCGCCCAAGCCCTGGTAGTCGAATAACGCCGCCGATAGCAGATAACAACGCAACGGGATTCCCACCCCCGCCGTCACCATCACTGCGGCCACCAGCAAGGTGTGCCGGGGATCGCAGAATCTTTTTTGTCAGGATGGCGATTGATCTGAGCCAGAGCAAACAAACCGCGCGTCACCGAGCGTCGCAGAATGGGGACACCAGCTCAGGATGCAACTGTGCTGCAGGCGGATTCCACGAGGACCCTTTAGGTCCCACTGCGAGGCGAAGCGGTTTGCGCGGGCGCAATGAAGCGATACCCGGCGCCAGCGTCTCGACGTAACGCGGACTCGATGCGGAATCGCCCAAAGCCTCCCGCAACTGATTCACGGCGGCGTCCAGGCGGTGGTCGAAATCCACGAAGCGGTCGGCGGGCCAAAGTTTCTGGCGTATCTCCTCCCTGTGACCAATTCGCCGGCACGCTCCAGAAGCAAGACCAGAATCCGAAACGGTTGCTCCTGCCGGCGCACCTTGGCGCCATTCTTACGCAGCTCGCCCACGGCGAGGTCGAGCTCGAAGAGGCCAAACCGTACGATCGGACCCGATGGATTGCCGGAGAAGCCGCCATAGGAGGAAGGACCACGACCGACGACGCGTAGTGTAGCACCGACTGTGCGTGCCGTTGATTCGCGGCGTACAATAAGATCGTGCTGAATGCTCAACGCCAGAATAACTCCGACCCCAAGCATCGCCGCCACGCGATTTACGCCACGGAGACCTCCGGACTTCTGCTGATCGCGTTTCTGCTGCTGGTTCTCACCGTCATTCGCTATTGGCACGCCATCCATTGGAGCGTGCGCTGACGGCAGCTTCGGCGCAGCCCGAGCCTGTGCTCGTGGTCGTGCTCGGCCCCACGGCTAGCGGAAAGACTGCTCTGTCCCTGTCTCTTGCGGAGCGCTTTTACGGCGAAATCGTGAATTGCGACTCCGTCGCCATGTATCGCGACTTTAACCTTGGCACCGCCAAACCGACGGCCTCTGAACGAGCCCAGGTTCAGCATCACTTGCTGGATTACGTTGCGCCGACAGAGCCCATCACAGCCGGCCAATACGCTCGTCAGGCGCGGCAAGTCCTTGCAGAAATCAAAGAGCGAGAACATTTGCCGATTCTCGTGGGTGGGACTGGGCTCTACCTGCGAGCTCTGCTCGAAGGACTGTTCCCGGGCCCGCAGCGCTCGGAAGAACTGCGCGAGCGACTGCGCGACCGCGCCGCCAGCCGACGGCCCGGGTATCTTCCTCGCGTGCTCCGCCGATTGGATCGACCGGCCGCGGAAAGAATTCACGCCAATGACACGCCCAAGCTCATACGCGCCATCGAAGTGTGCCTGGCCTCTCGCCAAAAAGTGTCGGACCTCTGGCAGCAACCGGGTCGCGAACCTTTGCGCGGCTTCCGCATTCTGCGCATCGGTCTCGATCCTGATCGTCAAGCCCTCTACGAAAGAATCAATCGCCGCGCGCAGCAGATGTTCGAATCAGGTTTGGTCGAAGAGACGCGACATCTGCTTGAGAAATACGGCGACTCCGCAGGCCCGCTATCTTCCCTGGGATATAAACAGGCGGTGCAACTGCTTCGAGGAGAACTGACGCGCGACCAGGCGTTGCAATCCATTCAGCAGGCTCACCGCAACTACGCCAAACGCCAGATGACCTGGTTCCGTCGGGAGCCGGAAGTCCGCTGGTTAAGAGGCTTTGGCGATGAGGCGGAGATTCAGCGGGAAGCCGAAGGGCGGGTCTCAGGTCTTAGGTTCTAGGTCTTCGTGAGGCACGGTTCTAGCGCCCTGCTCTACCGCCGAGACTAAGACCCAAGACCCGCCCCACGACCCCCGCCCCTCTGCTATCTTTCCACCATGCGTCGCACATTTGTCATTCTCCTCGCTACCCTGCTGCTCACGACTTTTGCCTTCGCCAAAGACAAATATCAGCGCCCGGGACCCATCCATCTCGATCGCGATGGCGAAAAATGGGCGGAAAAGACGCTGCGCAAGTTGACTTTGGAAGAGAAAGTCGGTCAGGTATTCATGATCTGGTGCCGTGCCAGTTTTCTCAATGTAGAAAATCCGGAGTATCTGCAACTGCGCGATGCCTTGCAGAAGTATCACGTCGGTTCCTTTGCCATGACGGTCCATGTGGATGGGCCCTATCTCTTACGCAGCGAACCCTACGAAGCCGCCGAACTTCTCAATCGCCTACAAAGTGATTCCAAACTTCCGCTGCTGTTCGCGGCGGATTTTGAACGTGGCGTCTCCATGCGCCTGATGGGGACCACGGTTTTTCCTCATGCCATGGCTTTCGGCGCAGATGGAAAAATGGAAGACGCCGAGGCCTTCGGCCGCATCACCGCCGAAGAATCCCGCGCCATTGGCATTCACTGGAATTTTTTTCCCGATGCCGACGTGAATTCGAATCCCGCGAACCCCATCATCAACACACGCTCGTTCGGCGAAGACCCCAAACAGGTGGGCGACCTGGTCTCAGCCTATATCAAGGGCGCGCATGAAGGCGGTATGCTGACCACGGTCAAACATTTCCCCGGTCACGGCGACACCGCCACCGATTCACATCTCGGCGTCGCCAGCGTGAACGTCGACCGCGCCCATCTCGATTCCATCGAACTGCCGCCCTTTCGCCAAGCCATTGCGGCTGGCGTCGACTCGGTGATGGTCGCGCACGTTACCGTTCCTGTCCTCGATCCCAATCCCGACCATGTGGCCACAATTTCCCCGCTGATCGTCTCGGATTTGCTCGAGAAACAACTTGGCTTCCAGGGAATCGTAGTCACCGATGCCCTCGACATGGCCGGTCTGACGCACCTTTTTGCTGACAACATCGGACGCGCCGCGGTTGAGGCTTTCAAAGCCGGCAACGATCTCCTCTTGATTCCGGCCGACTTTCCAGCCTCCTATAACGCGATGGTTCAGGCGGTACAGTCAGGAGAAATTTCCCGCGAACGGCTCGACCGCTCGGTCCTCAAAATTCTGAAAACAAAGGCTTCTCTTCGTTTGCAGAGTGGTCGCAGCGTTGACCTGAAAGCCATCGCAAACCGGGTGGGCGCGCCGGGGAACCTTAGTTTTGGGCAGCAGGTAGCCGATGACGCAATCACTTTGGTTCGCGACAATGGCAAGGTCCTGCCTCTCAAATCCAAGGGAACCCCGAAGACCGGCCTTCCGTATACAACACAAGAGGAGACACGCAAGCAGGTGGTCGCGGTGCTTTTCTCCGACGACGTGCGGACCGAGTCGGGGCGTGCCTTTGCCCGAGAATTGCGGATGCGAGTTCCGGATGCCGATATTCTTTATGTTGACCCCCGCATCGCGGCCGGGATGAGTGACGAGGTGCGGAAGGCCGCGGACCAGGCGCAGAGCGTGATTGCCGCTGTCTATGTGGTCCCTACAGCGGGCAAGATCGGGAACACGGTTGCGATGGCGGACGCCACCGGTTCGCTTCTGCAGCAACTGCTCGACCATGGAGCGGGCAAGACCGCTGTGGTTGCAATGGGAAATCCGTATCTTGCGGCGGACTTTCCCAAGATCGAGAATTATATGTGTACGTTCTCCAATGCTTCGGTCTCCGAGTTCGCAGCAGTGAAAGCTTTGTTCGGCGAAGTCACCATTCACGGCCATCTGCCCGTCAGCATCCCCAATGTGGCCGCGCGTGGTACCGGGCTTGAGCGTGCGGTTCGAAGTGGAGAAACTCAACATGCGCCAGAATAAGTTATCCGCTCTATCGATGGCCGGAGTCTGCTGCACGATCGGGTTCTTGCCCGCATGCAGCGTAAACGTAAAGAAAGAAGCCAATGGACGGGACAAGCAAGTGGACGTCAACACTCCGTTTGGCGGTGTCCACGTCAGCAAACAGGCAGATATTTCTGACATTGGTTTGCCCATCTACCCCGGTTCTCGCTTGAGGGAAGAAGATTCCGACGGCAGCGATAAAAGCGCCAACGTGAATATTTCCGGCTTCGGATACGGCTTAAAAGTCGTCGCCGTGGAGTATCGGTCAGGGGACGCTCCCGCCAAGATTCTCTCGTTTTACAAGGATCAGTTGAAAAAATATGGAAGTGTTCTAGAGTGCCACACCCCCAGGGGAAACTGGAGCGTAAATATGGGATCGCACGGCTCTAAGGATAGTTCGAATGAGTTGACCTGCGAGGGCGGTGGCGGAAACGAAACGGAACTCAAAGTGGGGAAGCAGGATGATCAGCACATCGTGGCCGTTGAGCCCGAGGGGAAGGGGTCAAGCTTCTCCCTGGTGTACGTGCGCACACACGGCAAGGGGGCAGAGATTTAGAGCTTCGGTTTGGCGGAGTCAACTGATCTTCTTCCGCCGCCGGCATAGGGTGAATTTATGTTCCGATCGATTGCTTCACGGCTTGTGACGTTCTCTTTAATCGGTGCCGCTCTTGGGCTGTCTAGTGTTGCAGCCGAGGGCCAAAAGCAGGACGGCGATCAAGATAAGCATTTGGATATCCGAAGCAATGTCGGGGACCTGCATGTGGGCAACGATGCCGACGCTCGTAAGGCAGGATTGCCACTTTACCCCGGTGCTCGGCTTCGTCACGATCAAGAGAACGACCATGCCGCCAATCTCAGTCTCTTCACCCAGGCTTTTGCTGTGAAGCTGGTGTTGGCGAAGTACGATTCAGACGATGCTCCCGCCAAAATCGTCGACTTTTATCGCGACAAGCTAAGAAAATATGGAAAGGTGATCGAGTGCCACACTCGGGAACATGGGGGCGCACACGCCGACGTCGGCGACGACCAAGATTCCAATCAAGGGTCGACAGAAGTTAAATGTGAAGGGGACAACACGGGTCCGGTCACTGAGCTCAAAGTTGGTACGGAGAATCACCAGCACGTCGTCGCGATTGAACCGAAAACTGGTAGCGGCTCGACCTTTGCTCTGGTTTATGTGCATACGCGCGGCAAAGAAGGCGACATCTGAACGAAACCAGCCGTTCCTTGCGGGACGCAAGCGTTCGTGGCTCAGTTTGATTGTCCCGGGCAAGCGCCTTTTGCGCAGCGAGGGATGGGGGCGAGCTACGCAGTCATCGTGCGTCGGGCTCGCTTCCTTCGCAGATTGCCACTGCCACACAGGCGGCTTTCTTGCGTCGGCTGCGCGACGTGCGATACTTTCAGCTAGTTCTGCTCTAAGTTCCGATGGATCATCCCTGCTACAAGTGCGGGCACAGCGTCGAGGATGGTAAACCTTTCTGTTCGCAATGCGGAGCGCCGCAGATTCGCGTGGCGATGCCGGAGCTGGTCCCGGCGATTGCCGAGAATGTCTCCTCGAATCATCTTCCGATTTTTTCTTCCGACCAGCCCATACGTCCTGATGTGCTGCGCCGGTTCCCGCTTTCCGCCGCGATCGAGTGGTCGACGGCGTTACGCGCGTGTGCGATCGCGGCTTTGGTCGCGGCTCTGATCATGTCGCTTGGCCTGATGGTTCCTCCATTGGCAGCGCTGGGTGCGGGATCTCTGGCCGTCAATCTATATCACCGGCGAAACTCGGCCTGGAGCGTCAACGCGCGCTCAGGAGCGCAACTGGGCGCCATGTGTGGCGTCCTGTTCTTTGGCATGTCGGCGATCTTCGAGACGCTGGTGGTCGTGCTGTTTCACACCGGCGGCCAAGTGCGTCAGAAGATGCTCGAAGTTCTCCAGCAGGCCTCTTCCCACACGAACGACCCGCAAGTGCAAGCCGCCTTCGATCGTCTGAAAACACCAGAAGGGCTCGCCTTGATGATGGTGTTCGGGCTGATTTTCCTGTTCCTGGTTTCGATCGCCGCCGCCAGCCTGGCGGGAGCGCTGACGGGAGCGTTCCTGGGCCGCCGGAAGCGGCGATAAGATCCGGCCCAATCGTTGCCCTTGCTGCAGGCTGCGTGGGCCGCGTATGATGCACGGTTTGCTTACTTACGCCATGAACAAGCCGGCACGCGGATCATTGCTCGGCATCGAGCACCTTGAGGACAGCGAAATCCTCGGCTTGCTGAAGCTGGCTCGCCGCATGAATCCGCTCAAGGCGCGCCCGCTGTTGCGCAACAAGCGCATCGTGTTGCTGTTTTACGAAGCTTCCACGCGCACGCGATCTTCGTTCGAAATCGCCGCCAAGTCGCTGGGCGCTATCACCACACTCGTGCAATCGTCAGGATCGAGCATCGAAAAAGGCGAATCCTTGCTCGACACCGGATATACCCTGCGCGCTGTCGGGGCCGACGCCATCGTCATTCGCCATCCTTCCGCGGGCGCGCCTCATTGGATGGCACGGCACCTCGACATCCCGGTCATCAACGCCGGCGACGGTATGCACGAGCACCCATCGCAGGCGCTGCTCGATGCCTTCACGATTCTGAAACACAAAAAGTCGTTCACAGGTTTAAAGATCGCCATCATCGGAGATATCTACCACAGCCGCGTGACTCGCTCCAACTGCCATCTGTTAAGCCGCTTCGGCGCGAAGATCACTCTCTGCGGTCCACCGGAATTTGTGCCCGAGGTGGCTGCCACCCTTTCTCCCGGGTTGCGCGTCACCCGTCACATGGAAGAGGCGCTGCGTGGAGCGGATGTGATCATGCTCCTACGCCTGCAGAAAGAGCGTCTCGCCGGCCAGAAGATCCGCCTGCAGGACTACATTGCCCGTTACCAGATGACGTCTGCGCGAGTGAAGCTGGCCAAACGCGATGCCATCGTCATGCATCCCGGGCCGATTATTCGCGGACTTGAGTTGACTGCGGAAGTGGCTGACAGCGGGCAATCGGTGATCCTGGACGAGGTTCACAACGGAGTACCCACGCGCATGGCAATTCTGGCGCGGGCATTGGGGAAGGCGAAATGAGCCACGGATTTATACGGATCGATGTGGATTGACAGAATGCCGAACGATAAATCCAAACCGGGATCGCTTCTGATCAAAGGCGGCCACGTCATCGACCCGGCAGCCAAAATCAACGCGCTCATGGACGTCCTGCTGCGCGACGGCCGGGTTGCCGAGATCACCCTGCCCAATAAGACCCGCGGCGGCGCCGACGAGAGGTTCGATGCCCGCGGACTTATCGTTGCGCCGGGATTCATCGATCTCCACGTTCACCTGCGCGAACCCGGACAAAGTTACAAAGAAACGATCGCCAGCGGCACCGCCGCCGCAGCCGCGGGCGGTTTTACCTCAGTCTGCACCATGCCGAACACTGCGCCCGTGGTCGACAACGCCGAGTGGGTGGAATGGTTGCGGCATCCCGAGCGCGCTGCCGTAGTGAACGTGTTTCCCATCACTGCGGCCACTCTCAACTCGCGCGGAGCGGCCCTAACCGACTTCGCGGCCCTGCAGCGCGCGGGCGCAGTGGCCGTCACCGACGACGGCAAGCCCATTCTCGACGACGAAATCATGCGCGCTGCGTTGCGCCTCGGAGCGGAACTGAACCTGCCGGTGGTGCAGCACGCTGAAGATACGCGACTCACCGAAAACGCATCCATGCAGGAAGGCCCCACCAGTTTTCGTCTCGGCCTGCGAGGCATGCCGGCGGCGGCCGAAGCCAATATCGTGGACCGCGACGTAACTCTCGCGCAACAGATTCGCGGATCGCGCCTACATGTCGCACATCTTTCCACGTCCGATGCGCTCAAGGCTGTGCGCCGCGGCAAGCGCGCCAAAGCCCGGGTTACGTGCGAAGTCACGCCGCACCATTTCACCCTGCTCGACGAAGATGTCGGCGAGTACGATACGAATTTCAAGATGAATCCACCCTTGCGCTCCGCAGCAGACCGCGAAGCCATTCTGGTTGCACTCGCCGACGGCACCGTCGATGCCATCGCCACAGATCACGCGCCCCACGCCACGCACGAAAAAGAAGTTGAATTCGAGCGTGCAGCCTTCGGCATCACGGGACTAGAAACCGCGTTAGCGCTGGCAATCACGAAGCTGCACCGAGGGCACAAGATTCCGCTAGCGCGCATCGTCGAACTCTTCACCGCCGGCCCCGCGCGCGTCTTCGATCTCAGCGGGCGGGAATCGCTCGTCCGCGGCAACGCCGCCGACGTCACCATCTTCGATCCCAAGAAGCGCTGGACCTTCGATGCCGCCAAGTCTTGCTCGTTATCGCACAACACGCCATTCGATGGCTGGCAGTTTACAGGGAAAGTTATGGCGACGATTGTGGGGGGAAAGGTTGTGTACCGTGGGGACTAATGCGAGTCGCGAAGCGAGGCCATTCGTTCGCCCCGCACGTCAGTGCGGGGAACGAGAATGAAGAAGAGAAATCGAGCCCCGTAGGGCGGCACATCACTGACGCAGGCCGCCTCCGGGAAATATCTATCGGACAATCCCCATCCTCTTCCCCACTCGACCCAGCACCTCCAAGGCCTGGTCCAACTCTTCCTTCGTGTGCGTCGCGGTCATGATGGTGCGGATGCGGGCTTTGCCTTCGGGCACCGTCGGGAAAGCGATGCCGGTGCCGAGCACGCCTTCCTTGAAGAGTTCCCGCGAGAAGTCCAGGGTGAGCTTGCCGTCGCCGATGATGATGGGCGTGATCGGCGTTTCGCTCGCCGGAGTGGCACGGCCGCCGATGTCGAAGCCGAGCAGGCCGAGTTCTTTTTTCCAGAAGCCCGTATTCTCCCAGAGTTTCTCCATGCGCTCGGGTTCGTTCTCCAGAACATCGAAAGCCGCGATGCAGGTTGCCGCAACGGATGGCGGATGCGAAGTCGAAAACAAGAACGGCCGCGCGCGATGATAAAGAAAATCAATCAGATCTCGCGAGCCGCACACATACCCGCCTAACGCGCCAATGGCTTTCGACAGCGTCCCGACCTGAATGTCCACGCGCCCGTGCACGTTGAAATGATCCACGGTGCCGCGCCCATTGCGGCCAAGCACGCCGGAAGCATGCGCATCGTCCACCATCATGATGGCGCCATATCTCTCGGCCACGTTGCAGAGGCCGGGCAGCGGACCGATGTCGCCATCCATCGAGAACACCCCGTCGCTGATCAGCAGCTTCTTGCCCGGCTCGTCCTTTACGCTGGCGAGTTGCTCCTCAGCATGGGAGACATCTTTGTGGCGGAAGACCAGAATCTTCGCCTTCGAGAGGCGCGCCCCATCGATGATCGAGGCGTGATTCAGCGCATCGGAGACGATGAAATCGTCCTTGCCCAGCACCGCCGCGACCGTGCCCGCGTTCGCCGCAAAGCCAGATTGAAAAACGACACACGCTTCTACGTTCTTGAAGCGCGCGATCTTTTCCTCCAGCTCCATGTGGATCTTCATGGTCCCGGCAATCGTCCGCACCGCACCCGATCCCACGCCATACTTGCGCGTCGCCTCCAGCGCCGCTTCCCGCAGTTTGGGATGCGTCGTCAGTCCAAGATAATTGTTCGACGCCAGGTTGATGACCTTCTTGCCGTCAAACGTGCACACCGGCGCCTGCTCGTCCTCCAGCACGCGCAGTTTGAAATGCGTGCCCTTGGCTTTGAGTTCGTTGATCTGGTCAGTGAGATAGGAGAGCGGGTTGGCGCGGCTGGTGGTTGTCATGAAATCCTCAAGACCTCTTTTGCCACGGATTCACACGGATCGGCGCGAACCGAAGCTAATTCCGCCACGGGCAGCTTTCCGTCGTTGTCGCTCATCCGTCTTCCTCCGTGCAAATCCGTGGCGAAAAAGTACTCAGAACAGGATTGGGTCGCCGGTCGCAATGCTGGCCTCGCAAAGAATCTTCACGGGGAGAATTCCTTCGCGGAGTCCGCAAGAATGTCGCTGGAATGAAGCACCGTATCCACTTCCTTCAACAGCTTCGCTGCAATTTTACTGGAGATCCAATCGCCGGTATGCGTTCCGGCGTAGAGAATTTTCTCCAACAGAATCGGAAACTTCGGCCCGGGACTGCCCTGCAATCCGCGCAGAAAACTTCGCAGATGGCCGACTCGTGTAAGGTTGCCGAGGAACAATGACTGGAGGTATCCTTCGTGCTCGCAGGACTCGCCGAGCCACTGGAGGTGAGCCTCCCCCTCCTCCTTAGAGGGATCGCCCACGTCGGCTCACCCGATTCATCGAACGGGAGACGGTCCGGGAAGGGGTGCGGTTTCGCCTTGCCATCCCGAATACAAGTACAGCGCACGAATCCATCGAGACTCATAATTCACTTCCCTCAGCAATTTTGGTCTCCGAGACTGCGTCTCGGCTGAGAGGCTCGCGGAGAAGCCTGCCCGGAGCTTGCCGAAGGGAGCGTCGGCCGGCAAAACGGTTTCAGCGCACTCCGTTGGGATATACCAAGATTTTACTCGCCTCGCCGGTCTTTAACCGCTCCATCGCTCGGGAGAAATCGTTCATTGGTATTCGATCGGTGATTACCGGATGCAGGTCAAGTTTGCCGGCCTTGAGCAGCGCCGTCATCTGATACCAGGTTTGGTACATGCGGCGTCCGTTGATGCCCTGCACCGTGATGCCTTTGAAAATAATGTCTTCGGAAAAATTCAGCGAGATCGGCTTCGAGGTCAACCCGAGAAGGGAAATTCTGCCGCCGCGTCGCACGATATCAAAAGCGGTTCGAATCGAGTCGGGATGGCCTGCCATTTCGAGCACCACATCGACACCCAGTCCGCCAGTCTTCTCCATCACAATCGCGCTGGCATTCTCTTTCGACGGATCGAGGACGGAATCGGCCATCATCTGGTGCGCAATCTTGCGACGGTGTTCGTTCACTTCGATGGCGAACACGCTGGCCGCACCCACAGCCCGGGCAACCGCGATTGCAAATAATCCAATGGGCCCACATCCCGTGATGGCTACGGTTTTCGCTGCGATCTCGCCGGCCAGTACGGTGTGAACCGCATTCCCCAGCGGATCGAGGATGGATGCATACTCCGGTGGAATGGCGGCATCGAGTTTCCAGATATTCGATTCCGGAATCACTACGTATTCGGCGAAAGCCCCATTGGTATCGACACCGATAATCTTCACGTTCTGGCAAATGTGAGCTTCGCCCGTGCGGCACTGCAGGCACTTGCCGCAAGCCACGTGCATTTCGGCGGAGACGAAATCGCCTTCTTTCACACTGGTCACTTCGTCGCCGAACCCGGCTACCTCACCGCAGAACTCGTGCCCCGGAATCAGTGGAGGATGAATGCGGCCTTGCGCCCATCGGTCCCAGTTGTAGATATGCAGGTCAGTGCCGCAGATGGAGGCCATCTTTACCTTCACCAGTACGTCCGTGCGCCCGAAGGCCGGAACTTCTACCTCGCGGACTTCCGCGCCCGGCGCGGCCTCCGGCTTGACGACCGCCAGCATCGTGGATGGCATGAGCCTATGACCTCACTGCAATTGGAAAGGACTTCCGCCGTTCGTTTCAGCTTGCAATGCCCGTGAAGCAAACGGAAGATTGTAGCACCAAGAGTCAGACGCTTTCCTGGAACCTTCGGTTGCGCGTCTCTCCAACGTCTAACTCATGGGCTTGTAGGATTTGGGCGGAGCCGTCTTGTAGTCCTCCGACTTGCCGCGGGGGATGCTCAGTGTCTTCCACTCGTTCGATCGCAGGTGCTTCGCCAGAAATATGATCTGCCCGCCGTGAGACGCATAGTGCGCAATCTGCCGATTAATGGCCTGCAGGACGGTATGTGGTTCGCCGCGAATCGTCACCCTGCGCATCACGTCTTCGGGCTCGAGCCTATCGAGCGTGTTGAAAACCCGTCCCCAGCCTTCCTCCCACCAGCGCATCACCTCGGCACGCGTGGTCGAGGCATTCAATTCGAATTCCTGATCGCGAAAACGGTCAGGCTTCTCACCATCGGTGGTGAGAAAATCACAAAAGCGCGAGCGCATATTCCCCGCCATATGTTTCACAAGTACGGCGATGGAGTTCGACTCCGGGTCGAGCGTGACAAATAGGTCTTCGTCTTTGAGTTGAGCGATGGCAGCCTCTGCCAGGCGCTTGTTCCCGCGCATTTGGCGGCGCGCTTCGTCGAGATAGTGACCCGCCGTACCGGTCATGGCTGGGATTCCTTGCGCAGACCTTGAACCAACTTCGTTGCCTCCGCGAGCTCGCATCCGTATCGCATTCTAGCCATGTAAACGGCAGCGATCGTCTGGCCGCGATGGTTCAATTCCCGCAGACGCTTTTCCTGCTGCTCCGAGGCAATCGCCTGAGATCGGAGAAGTCTTCGGAAACCAGCACCTCGGGCGCGATCTCAACCCGTTGCCGCAACCCATCCAGAAGCACCGACGCTCGCGGCTTCACCTGCCATTTTACGCGCAGGAAGGGTGGGGTTTGCATCCGCACGGGGTAATCTTCGTAAACAGTTGCGGAACGGCCGTACCAGCGCTTTTCCCACACACCCGGGCGCCTGGACTCCGTTGCCAGCGCGGCCACCGGCGGGGCCGGATCAATTCCCAGTTCCAACTCAACCCAGCGAATGGTCTGCTCGTCCGCGGCCCGCACCATCCGGGCGGAGCGAACATCCGAGTATGGAAGGAAGACGACGGTCGGATCCTCAGCGCTGAGGTGCTCGTTCAGATAAGAGCGGAAGTGAATGAACAAGCCATCGTCGCCCAAACGCACCAACCAGTTTGAAGGGTGAAAGCGCGCGGCAATCATCCGGTGCGCGAGCCACAGAACGAGCAGAATGACTGCGCTGATGACGTAGGCGGCCGGCGGCCGAGGCCATTGAAAGAAAATCATCGCCGCGCAGGCCGCGATGCACCCCAGCACAAACATCGATGCGTAGAGCCGGGAAGAACGAAAGATGCGATCGCGCGGCATTGTCGGCACTTCGCCGGCACGCATCGGCGCCATTGCCATGTTCAAGATCTCCTTGGGAATGATCTCCTTACGTTTTTCGCGGCCGAAATTGTCAGCCAATGCGCGACGCGCCAACCCAGGTCGTTGCTCGACTTGAACTCTAGGGACGCCCCCATCCGCCGCCACCGGGTGACTCAATTCTGATTCGGTCGCCGCTGTGCAACCGCGTGCTGAACTTTCCCGGTATCGTTTCTGCAGAACCGCCGCCGCGCATCACGCTCGTTTTGCCGGGAGCGCCATCCTTCCCGCCATTTAATCCCCAGGGCCCGCGTGTGCGACGGTCCGAGAGCAGAGACACTTCGCAATCCGCCAGCACTTCAATCTCGCGAATAATTCCGTCCCCGCCCTGCTGCATTCCCGCGCCTCCGCTACCGCTGCGCAGTGCATATTGCCGCACTCGCAGCGGATACGCATACTCCAAGGCCTCGGCGGGCGTGTTCTGCGAATTCGTCATGTGCGTGTGCACCCCGGAAACTCCGGGTTTCGTTGGCCGCGCGCCCATCCCACCCGCGATGGTTTCATAGTAAGTGAAGGGATTGCCGGTACGCGGATCGATTCCGCCGATGGTTAAATTGTTCATCGTTCCCGACGCTGCCGCTGGAATGGAATCCGGAATCGCTTGGGAAAGAGCGCGCAGCAAAACGTCCACGATGCGCTGCGAAGTTTCAACGTTTCCGCCCGCCACCGCCGCCGGAGGGCGCGCATTCACAATCGTTCCGGCCGGCGCGATCACTTGAATGGGACGCATCAGCCCCGCGGTGGCGGGAACATCGTCCGCCAGCAGACAACGGAACACATAGAAGCACGCCGAATCGGTGATTGCCTCGACGGCGTTGACACTGCCATCGACCTGCGGATCGCTTCCCGTAAAATCCACCGTCACGGTGTGGCGCGGACGCCCCTTCGACTGGCTCAGGGCAGGCTCTCGTCCGTGCGATTTCGGCTTCACTCCGATGTTCACGGTCACCGCTATTTTCACCGGCTTGTCGCTAATCCCGTCATCATCCAGAAAATCCTCTGCACGGTATGTGCCCGTCGGGACGCGCAGCAGGAATGCTCGCATCAGCTCCTCGGAGTACTCCAGCAGTTCTGTCGCCGCTCGCTTTGCGCGGTCCACGCCGTAGCGAACGCATATCTCGCGCAGCCTTTCGGCTCCAGTGTGGCAAGCCGCGATCTGCGCTCCCAGATCGCCCTCGCGCTCTTCGGGCGTGCGGACGTTGCTCAGCAGCAGAGCCAGCACATCGCGATCCATCGCTCCGGCGCGCACGATCTTCACCGGAGGAATGCGAAATCCTTCCTGATAGATTTCGCGGCATCGTCCCATCGAGCCGGCGTACGTACCACCTACATCGGCGTGATGAGCTCGCGATGCGACGTAGAAATCCGGCGCGGCGGCAACTTTGCCCTTGTGGGCGTTGTCGACTCGCCCACGCAGATTCACATACACCGGCGCGACCAGCGTGATATCCGGAAGATGCGTGCCACCGCGGAACGGATCATTCAACATCACCACATCCCCGGGAACCATCGCCCCAGCCGCAATCGCAGCCCGAACCGACCTTGGCATCGAGCCCAAATGCACCGGCATGTGATCGCCCATGGCAATAACTTCTCCGGCGCCGTCGAACACCGCGCAGGAATAGTCGCGCCGCTCCTTGATGTTTGGAGAAAATGCCGTCCGCCGCAGGGCTGCGCCCATTTCCTCCGCAATCGAGTGGTAAAGATTCTTGAAAATCTCCAACTCAATGGGATCGCGCCGCATGTGGGGCAGTTTACCGGAAGCCGAAGCGGCGAACCAGCGCAGCGTCGGTGTTCGTGGTTAGCCGCTAGTTGTCAGTCATTGACCGTTAAGGGGTCATCCAGAAGACGAGGCGAAGCTTGCTCCTACAGTCGAGGGCTCGCGAACAGCCATTTGAACCTCCGGTTCGCGTAGTCCAACGACTAACGACCCGCGGCAGGCGACGATTCGAAGAGAATTCTTCTGGTTTTCGTAAAATTGTGTGTTTTCGTAAAATTGTGTTGACACTGCGTTCATGCTGCCGCAATATCTTGTGTTAAGAACGCTGCCCGTACCACAAGTTGGGTGGCTTTTGGCATTCGGGTCCCCGAAGTCACAAGGGAAAATCGTTCACGGAGGAATCTTCATGGCGACCAAGAAGAAGGCAAAAAAGAAGAAACACTAACGAACCATCTGCGAGACGATATCTTCGCAAGGGCCAAAGAATTCAACCAGCCTCTCAAGAGAAGCACCTCTTGAGAGGCGTTTCCGTTTCTTGCACCCCGGTGTCAACCGCGCCCATCGACTGCTACTCGAAATACTTCATCTCGATCCCTTGCCTGTGTCACAATACGGGGACGGTGCGTGCCTCGAATCGTCAGATGCAAGTATGAACCCGAGAAAAAAAAGCGCTGGCAAAACGAAATCGGATGAAATCTTCATTCCCGACAAGCTGTATTTCCGCATCGGCGAAGTGGCCTCCCTGTGCCGGCTCCCCGCCTACGTCCTGCGCTTTTGGGAGAGTGAGTTCCCCCAGCTGAAACCGGTGAAAAGCAGCACCGGGCAGCGCATGTACCGGAGACGGGATGTGGAGAGCGTCCTGCATATCAAGCAATTGCTCTACGAGCAGGGATTCACCATCGTCGGGGCACGCCTGCAACTACGTTCCGAGACGAAAACTGAGAAGGGGCAGGTGGCGATTCCGTTCCCCGGGCAGTCGCCCGCGGAGATCCAGCATATCCGTCAGGGCTTGCGCGAGATTCTGAACATGCTCAAAGCGCGGCGCACGGGATAGTTCGCTTCGAGGGACGTTTCTCCAGCAACCATAGAGAGGCCGCGCCTGACGCCCGGTTCGAGCACGCTTAACGTTGCCCTTTCAGTGTGTGCGCGAGAACCAAGTGCTCGGAGAAGAGGTGGAACGGAACGAGTGTGGAAAACGGGAACGAGTTCCGCAGAGACGGTACTTCTCATGCAGTCGCTTTAAGCCATGCATTCGGCAGTTGGCTTTTTTACCTTGCCGGCGTTCGCCGCGTCCAGACGAATGCGGCTGACGCGGGCGGTTTCATGAACCAGATCGTCCGTGGCGGTCGTTCCATCTCCCGCCATCACCGAACCTGCGGCTAATGCGAAACGCAACGCGTCCGCTTGATCATCGAAATACAAAATGACTTGCCCGGACATACGTATTCTCCCGAGGTTAAGCTACTTTCCCTGCGGCCTAAAAAGCCCTTCGACGAATGAAGCGCGGAGACCAGCGCTACGCAAGTGGAACTTCCTTAGATTGTCAGGGAGCCGCACCCACTCCAGAAGTGCTTCTCTTGGTTCCGGGGGTGTCGGAGGTTGTTCGCGGCTATCAGAAGTGCTTCCCGCCTGCACGTGGGATAATTCCCACGTCAGATTCCCGCACTCCCATGCCACGCTCCTTAGCCAACCAAATCGCACTTGTGACCGGCGGATCGCGCGGGATTGGCCGCGCTATTTGCCAGGCCCTCGGTGCCGAAGGTGCGCACATCATTGTTCATTACCACCGCAACCGGGCCGCGGCCGAAGAAGTGGCGGCAACTCTGCAGGCGCCCGCCACGCTGGTGCAGGCAGACCTTGCCTCCACCGATTCAATCACGCGCATGGTCCGCTCGCTTGGCGATCACAACCTCGACATTCTCGTGAACAACGCCGGAGTGTGGAAACCCACGCCCCTGGGTTCCACCGGCGAGGCGGTCATGAATGAGGTTCTCCATACCAACCTCCAGGGCGTTTTCTGGCTGACCCAGGCCCTGCTGTCCAAGCTTCGCGATGGCGCCCGCATCATAAACATCTCTTCCACCGCCGGGCGTGTGGGCGTAGCCGGTGGACGCAGTCTCTACGGCGCAACCAAGGCGGCTGTCGATTCGCTCACCAAGAGCTGGTCGCTGGAACTGGCGGCCCGTGGCATTCGCGTGAACGCCGTCGCGCCCGGCTATGTTGAGACGGACATGACGGCGGCGCATCTAGGCGATCCCAAAACGCGAGAGCGCGCGCTCAATCGGCATCCCCTAGGTCGGCTCGGCAGAGTCGAGGATGTGGCCAAGGCTGTCACATTTCTTTGCACTGATGCGGCCGCGTTCATCACAGGCGAATCGCTGAATGTCAGCGGTGGATTCGTAGTCTGAGCTACCAGTGCTGGATGGAGTGAAATGGTCGGGACGGGCAGATTTGAACTGCCGACCCCTCGCGCCCCAAGCGAGTGCTCTACCAGGCTGAGCCACGTCCCGACTAGGAAGGAACCCACTGCATCAGATCCGCAGCGGATGGGGTTTCACTAGAGGATTTTATCACCAGCGGGACGATTTCGCCGTGCGGAAGCCGCAAGCTACTATCTTCTCTTGCGCTTTGACTTCTTGGATGACAGCTTGGGAGCCGTCCTCTGAGGA
>Ga0187867_10000279_pt1 | contig 46084 bp, 37 predicted proteins | sample June2016WEW_13_1_FD_132976 | JGI IMG/M metagenome (GOLD analysis project Ga0187867, IMG submission 132976) | Peatland microbial communities from SPRUCE experiment site at the Marcell Experimental Forest, Minnesota, USA - June2016WEW_13_10 | ecosystem: Environmental > Terrestrial > Soil >...
CAATACGATCGTCTGCCCCACGCACATGGCCTAGAATGGATGGATCATGGAAACGTCCGGCTTCATCTGGGAGCCATCGCGCGCGTTCGCGGAGAGCACCAATGTCTATCGCTTCATGCGGCGGCTGGGCATCCACGACTGCCAGGAATTCATCCGCTATTCGCAGGAACACCTGGAACAGTTCTGGGACGAGATGGTGCGCGAGCTGGGCATCGAGTGGTTCGAACCGTATAGCCAGGTGCTGGACGCGTCCCGCGGCGTGGAGTGGGCCCGCTGGTTCACCGGCGGCAAGCTCAATATCGCATGGAACTGTCTGGACCGGCACGCCAGTGGGGCCGCGCGCGACCGGCTGGCGGTGATCTGGGAAGGCGAAGACGGCAGCACCCGCACGCTGACCTTCGGCGAGCTGCGGCGCGAGACCGATCGGCTGGCGCGCGCGCTGCACGGCCTCGGGTTGGTTCCGGGAGACCGCGTGGCGCTGTTCATGCCCATGGTCCCGGAAGTCGTCATGATTCTGTATGCATGCTTCAAGCTGGGGTTGATCGCGGTGCCTATTTTCTCAGGCTTCGGCTATGAGGCAGTGGCGGTACGGCTGCAGGATTCAGGCGCGAAGGTGCTGTTTACCGCCGATTTTCTGGAGCGGCGCGGCCGGCGCATCCCGCTGAAGGAAAAAGCCGACGAGGCGCTGGCGCAGGGATCCGCCGTGGAGCGCGTGGTGATCTGGCGGTACAAAGGCGGCGATGTCGCGTGGACCGGCGGGCGGGATATCTGGTGGCACGAATTCGTGCAGGCGCAGGCGGAGGAGTGCGCCGCGTTGCCGCTCGAATCGGAGGCGCCCGCGCTGCTCCTCTATACTTCCGGCACCACCGGCCGGCCGAAGGGCGCGCTGCACACTCACGCCGGCGCGCTGGCGCAGACCGCCAAGGAAATCTACCTGACGTTCGATCACCGGCTGGAAGACCGCTTCTGGTGGGTGTCGGACATCGGCTGGATGATGGGTCCGTGGGAGATTATCGGGAACCACCATCTGGGCGGAACGATCATGTTTTACGACGGCGCGCCGGACTATCCGGTGGCGGAACGATTCTGGCAAATGATCGAGCGGTATCGGGTGACCACGTTCGGCATCTCGCCGACGGCTATACGGCTGCTGATGCGCAAAGGCGGCGCCGGGCCGGAGGGATACGACCTCAGCTCGCTGCGCCTGTTGGGTTCCACTGGCGAGCCGTGGGACGAAAGCTCATACCGGTGGTTCTTCGAGCATGTGGGAGGCGGGCGGCTTCCCATCATGAATATTTCGGGCGGCACCGAAATCATCGGCGGCTTCCTTTCGCCGCTGCCCATCCAGCCGTTGAAAGCTTGCTCGCTGGGCGGACCCGCGGCGGGCATGGCCACCGACGTTTTCGACGCGCAGGGCCGGCCCGTGCGCGGGCAGTTGGGCTACCTGGTCTGCACCAAGCCAGCGCCTTCCATGACGCGCGGGGTGTGGAACGATCCGCAGCGCTATCTGGAGGCCTACTGGTCGCGTTGGCCCGGTGTCTGGTACCACGGCGACTGGGCTTCGGTGGACGCCGACGGCCATTGGTTTCTCCACGGACGCGCGGATGAGACGTTCAATGTCGCGGGGCGCAAGGTAGGTCCGGCGGAGGTGGAAGGGTGTTTGACGGAGCATGCCGCGGTTTCCGAGGCGGCGGTGATCGGCGTGCCGGACGAATTGACCGGCGAGAGCGTGGTTGCGTTTGTGGTGCTGAAGGCGGGTTGCGCGATAACCAACGTCAACGAGGAACTGGCGGCGCACGTGGCGCGCCGCATGGGTCCTGCATTCCGGCCGGGCGCGATCTACGCCGTGCCGGAGCTGCCCAAGACGCAAAGCGGAAAGATCGTGCGGCGGCTGATCCGGCAAGCGTATCTGGGGCAGCCCTTGGGGGACGCCTCCACCGTGGAGAATCCCGGCGCTTTAGCGCGTTGCTCGGTACTGTAACGAAAAGCGCATCCGAAGTTGTTGCAATCCACGAAATATGCGCAATAATACGGAAATCGGGCGCTGGGTGGCGCCGTAGGGGATACACTGAAAGGGATGCCGGGGTGCGGGGCATGGTGTCGCGCTGCGTAAGGTTTCTACCGATTCCGAGTTTGCGTGCGGGGGCTGGCTTGCTGCTCCTGGCCGTAGCTGCGCGCGGGCAGACCATTCTGCAGGGGTCCGGACCCAGTGGCGAAGCGCACCTATTTAACACCGACGGCGCCATTCTGGAGTCGCAAGAGGCCCGCAAGGATCTTCCGTGTACGGCCACACAGGTGAAACCCACCCTGGGCTTCGACATGAAGTTCCATTCCGGTTACGAAGTGAACGTACCCTTGAAGGAGCTGGCCGGATCGCAGAACCTCCTCACCATGATTTTCCGGGTCACCCCGGAGGCCCACAAGGACGAGCCGGTTTACTTTTCGCAGCGGGTGAACGTGCCCGAGATCGAAGAGAACGCGCATGGCGACGCCTATTTGCAGGGAACTTTCGACGTGGGAGAAGGCAAGTATCACGTAGACTGGCTGATGCGGGATCGCGCGGAGAGGGTGTGCTCGGCCTTTTGGGATATCGATGCCAGCGTGCCGCTAAAGGACAAGCCGGTGACCTTGGACATTCTGCCGAACACCATCCTGAGCGCCGACAGCGAGCTTTTCAAGGATGAGCCGCCCGTGCCAAGGAAGACGGCGGGCGCTCCGCTGAATGTAAAGGTGATTGTGAACTTCGCTCCGCAGGACGCTGCAGCGGCGGCTTTGCATCCGCTGGATATGAACGCCCTGATCTCGATTTTGCGCGGTATCGCGCGCGAACCGAGCATCGGGAGGTTCTCGATAGTGGCCTTCAATCTCCAGGAGCGGCGCATCGTCTACCGGCAGAAGGATTCGGCGCGGATCGATTTCCCGGCCTTGGGCGAGGCGGTACACTCGCTGAATCTGGGCACGGTGGATGTGCAGCGGCTCAGCCAGAAACGCGGTGAAACGGAGTTCCTGACCAATTTATTTACCGAGGAGCTGAACGCGAGCGACCATCCGGATGCGGTGATCTTCGCCGGACCGAAGGCACTGCTGGACAGCCCTGTACCGCAGGAATCGCTCAAGAAGGTCGCGGACGTGGAATACCCGCTCTTCTACATGAACTACAACCTGGACCCGCAAGGCGTTCCGTGGCGCGACGCCATTGGAAATGCCGTGAAATACCTGAAGGGCGTCGAGTACACCATCACCCGGCCGCGGGATTTGTGGAATGCATGGGGCGATATCATGTCCCGTATAGTAAAATCGAAGTTGGGCAAGCGCGCGGCCAACGGCGCTTCCCAATAACCCATGCGGGTGCAAGCGTTCTCTACAACGGTCTCGACGGCGGTGGTTCTGGCCTTGGGCGCCTGCGCACCCTCCTATTCCCAACAATTCAGCAAGGACAGCCTGGCCCCCTACATCCCCAGTCCGCAGGAGGTGGTGGACAGGATGCTTAGCGCGGCGCGGGTGAAACCGGGCGAGATGGTCTACGACCTGGGCAGCGGCGACGGCCGTATCATTATCACGGCAGCGCAGAAGTTTCAGGCGCGCGCCGTGGGCGTGGAACTGCGCGCGGACCTGTGTAAGTCCACCCAGGCGCGGATCAAATCGCTGGGTTTGGAAGGCCGGGTCAGGCTGATTCACGAGAACATGATGAAGGTGGATCTCAGTCCGGCCGACGTGGTGACCCTGTACCTGCTGACCAGTTCCAACGAGCGGCTGCGCCCGAACCTGGAGAAGTACCTGAAGCCGGGGGCGCGCGTGGTGTCGAACGACTACGAGATCCGCGGATGGACGCCGTCGGGGATCGTGCCGATTACGGCCGGGGGCGTGCTGCATTATATCTACGTCTACGAAATTGGCGCTAATTAGGGCGGCGCGGTTGGTCACGTGTGAGCAGACAGCCGCCGATCATTGGCGCTGGACTTCCGCTACGGATTCATCGACCATAGAAGCATGGAGATTCAGTTCACCACCCAGATTCTCAAGGAAGGCAGGATATTCGTGGCCCATACCCCTGAACTGGACGTGTCCTCCTGCGGCGGTACCAAGGAAAGGGCACTACACAATCTCAAGGAAGCGGTTCGGCTGTTCCTCGAAGAGGCCGAAAAGTTGGGCACTTTGGAGCGGATTCTCGAAGAGGCTGGTTATTTGAAGCGCCGGAGCAGGTTGGAAGGCCCCAAGTTCATCGGTACGCTGAGAGTCTCGCTGCCTCTGCCAGCGACGCATGCCAATGCTTAGCCCCGTTTCTTATAAACAATTGGCGAGAGTCTTTTTGGCGGACGGCTTTCGTTGCGTTCGAGAAGAAGGCGACCATAATGGTCTTCACAAAGGCCGGCGTGATTCGGCCGTAGTGATTCCAAAGTACGCGTCCATCCCAGTATTCATCATTAAGAACAACCTGCGCACCGCCGGCATGACCCGAGACCGGTATTTTGAACTTCTAAATCAATAGCACACTCGGGGCCCTCAATCGTTGTCCAAAATGCAGATGTCGCGTAGGTTGCGGTAGCGCTCGGCGTAATCCAGACCGTAGCCCACCACGAACTCGTCCGGAATGCGGAAGCCCACGTAGGAGACTTGCACGGGCCGCTGGCGGCGGTCGGGCTTGTCGAGCAGGGCGGCGATGCGAATCGAGCGGGGCTTGCGCTGCTCCAGCAGATGGATCAGATAGTTCAAGGTGACGCCGCTATCCACGATATCCTCGACGATCAAGAGATCCGCGCCTTCCACCGAGAAGTCCAGATCCTTGGTAACTTTGACTTCGCCGGACGTGGTCTTGCTTCTGCCGTAGCTGGAGATGCCCATGAAGTCGACGAACGCGTCGATGTGCAGGGCGCGAGCCAGGTCCGACATGAAAAAGCAAGCGCCCTTCAGAATGCAAATCAGATGCAGGTTGCCGTTGGGATAATCGCGATCGATCTCGGCGCCCATTTCGCGTACGCGGGCCTGGATCTGTGGTTCGGAAATGAGGACGCGGAGAGAACTCAATGCGGGCCCCTAGTCCGCCACCGCGCCGAGGCGGGTGCTCTCCGGCCCAATGTGGATGTGCGCGCCGGTGGCTTTGCCTCGGGCCGCCTGCCAGAAAGCGAAATAGGGGATATGCCGCGCTTCCAGATACTGGCGCAGCCAGACGCCTTCGGGCTGATCGGGATTCAGCGCGACATCCACGCGGCCGCGGTGATCGAAGCCCAGGGCCCTGTGGACGGCGGTCTCGCCCATGGCGCTGACGGGCAGCGGCTTGGAGAAGCGATGCTCGAAGGCGGCGGACACTTGCTGAAATTGAGCTGGCGTGAAGACGCCGGCGCCATCGTAGCGGACGGAACCCCGGGCATTGCCGGAGGCGCCGTCGGAGGCGCGCGGCGGGCGCATCTGCTCGGCGCGGACCATCGCGGCCAGCTCGTGAGTCAGGTTGGCGCGCGACACAGCCAGGTCGTATTGCGTGCGCGCGAAGTCGACTTGCGCGGCAGCGGGATCGAGGTCGTTCTTGGCCACGATGCCGGAACCGATCAGGCCGCGCAGCCGGTCTAGCTGCTTCTGACGGCGGTCGAGGCGGCGTTGGGCGGCGGCCACCATTTCGTCCGATTGCTCATCGGTGATGTCCTGCCCATACATGGTGCGGCGCAGCACAGCCAGGTCCTGCGCGTCGCCCAAGGCGTCCTCGGCCTGCTCCAGTTGGATGCGCGGGAGGGCGCCGGCTTCGACCAGCGCGCGGAGGCGCTGGATGTTGAGGCGGGCGCGGAGCACGTCGGGATCTTCGGTTGGGGAATCGCTACCGGACGGCCGCGGCGCAGTAGGCTGGCCCAGCAACAGTACTGCACCGAACGTTAGCGAGAGGAGAAAACGCATGAGCGGGTACCTATATTGTAGTACGATACGGTCAGGGAGCGTGTTCTGACAAAGGTTGACCTAAAGCACCCCGACCTGACCGAAACCGAATCGTGGCTGGTGGCCGTTCGCGCCGCCGAATCCAAAAAAGCAACCGATATTCGCGTGCTGGATCTGACCGGCATCACCGCATTTGCGGATTACTTTGTAATCTGCACGGGGGCCAACGCGCGCAATGTGCAAGCCATCGCGGACGAGGTGGGATTGCGCCTGAAACAATCGGGCGAGCTGCCTTTCAGCGTGGAGGGGTACAACCAGGCGGAGTGGATTCTGGCGGATTATGGCAATTTCCTGGTGCATATTTTTTCGCCGAAGTCGCGCGAGTATTATGACCTGGAGCGGTTGTGGCGCAATGCCAAAACCGTTGAAATTCCGCTGGCGTGAAGATATTTCTGTACTACATCGGAAAGCCGCGCGATGCGCATGCCAACTCGATAGCCGCGGATTTCGTTAGCCGCGCCAGCCGCTATGCGGCGTGCGAAATGCGCGAAATCAAGCCGCGGCAATTGGAAAGCATGGATTTGTGGGCCAGGCATCCGGCCGCGCGGCGCATTCTATTGGATCCGGCGGGGAAGGCGTTGGATACGGCGGCGTTCGTGGCCTTGGTTTCGCAGGCCGAAATGGAAGGCCGCGACCTGGTCTTCGTGGTGGGTGGCGCGGATGGCTTGCCGGCGGATTGGCGCGGCCGCGCGGACCTGTTGCTATCGCTTTCGCGCATGACGTTTCCGCACGAACTGGCGCGCGCCATGCTCGCAGAGCAGATCTATCGGGCGTTCGCCACGTTGCGGGGCCATCCTTATCCGCGCTAGGGCATCTGTGAGCCGCGGATCACTCGATCTCTCACAGGGCGTCCCCTTCAGGAAAACTTCCCCATGCCTGTCTTATCGGCGTTCATCGGCGTTCATCGGCGGCCAATATGAGGTTTAGGTTTTCGGGTTGGGCAGAAGAAAAGTACATCTGGCCGCCTACGAACGCCGGTGAACGCGGATAACGCCGGGCGCTGCCGGAATCTCCCACCCTTATGTTGCGCACCCGCCGCTCACCCGCAGGCGGGCGTGTTCATGCAGTTCCATGCGGCGCACCAAGACGGACAGGCCAGGAGGCATGCCAGGAGGCCTGTCCTACATGCTAAGGTAGTTCAATTAGCATGTCCTGGTTCAAGAAAGAAAATGCCGCGCCGCCGAAAGTGGCGCAGATCAACGACGCGTCGCGCAAGCTGCGCACGGAAGGTCTGTGGCTGAAGTGCGAAGGCTGCCGGCAGATCATCTGGAAGAAAGACCTGGAGTCCAACTGGTATGTGTGCCCGAAATGCGGCGCGCACATGCGCATGGACGCGGCCGCGCGGCTGAAGCTGCTGTTCGACGGCGAATACGAGAGGTTCGATACGGAGCTGCGCTCGTCGGATCCCCTGGATTTCTTCGATTCGAAGCCCTATCGCGAGCGCCTGGATGGGATGCGCCTGGCAACGTCGCTTTCCGACGCGATGATCTCGGCTGCCGGCACCGTTGCCGGACGGCCGGTGAATATTTGCTCGATGGAAGCGCGCTTCATCGGCGGCAGCATGGGATGCGTGGTGGGCGAGCTGATCACCCGGGCCATCGAGCGCTCGATTGCGCGGCGCATACCGCTGGTGATCGTGTCGGCGTCGGGCGGCGCGCGCATGCAGGAGGGCGCGGTGAGCCTGATGCAGATGGCCAAGATCTCGGCCGCGCTGATGCGTTTGGACGAATCCGGCGTGCCTTATATCAGCGTGCTGACGGACCCTACCACCGGCGGTGTCACGGCAAGTTTCGCGATGCTGGGCGATTTGAACATCGCCGAACCGGGCGCGCTGATCGGATTCGCAGGGCCGCGGGTGATCGAGCAGACCATCCGGCAGAAGCTGCCGGAAGGATTTCAACGGTCGGAATTTCTGTTGAAGCACGGGATGTTGGACGCGGTGGTGCCACGGCTGGAGATGAAGGCCTACATCTCGACGGCGCTGCGATTTTTTGTGGATTAAGGGCACCGCACGCGCAACGGAGCCGCGACCGTAACCGAGCGGATGAGATGAATTATCCCGATTCCGTCCGCTTCCTCTACGCGCTGGGCAACGAAGTCAAGACCGCCAAGCTGGGCCTGGAACGGATTGGCGTTCTGCTCGAAGCGCTGGGCAATCCCCAGCGCGCCTGCCGCATCGTGCACGTAGCGGGTACCAACGGCAAAGGTTCCACCAGCGCGATGATCGAATCCGGGCTGCGCGCTGCCGGATACCGCACGGGGCTGTTCACGTCGCCGCACTTGGTGGAGCCCACCGAGCGCATCCAAGTGCAGGGACGCCCGGTGGACGCCGGCCAATTCGCCGCGGCTTTCGACCAGGTGCACGCCTGCGCGGAGACGCTGCTGCGGCAGGAACGCATCGATCTCCACCCCACCTATTTCGAAAGCGTGACGGCCATGGCGCTGCTGGTGTTTCGCGAGTGCGGCATTCAGTTCACGGTGCTGGAAGTGGGACTGGGGGGACGGCTGGATGCGACCAACGTAGTCACGCCGGAGTTATGCGTGGTGACTCCGGTGGACTTCGATCACGAAGCGTATCTCGGCAAGAGCCTGGAATCGATTGCCGCTGAAAAGGCGGGAATTCTGAAGCCGGGCGTGAGCGCGGTCTTCGCGCAGCAGCGCGCGCAGGCGGAATGCGTCCTGGAGGCGCGCGCCGCGGCTTTGGGCGTGGCCGTAACACACAGCTCCGACGTGGCGGTCTCCGGCGTAACCTTGCATGCGCAGGGCAGCGATTTCGTATGGGCCGGGTTGCCCGTCAGTTGTCCGCTGGCGGGGGAACATCAGGTGGAGAACGCGCGCACGGCTATCGCAGCGCTCACGCGGCTGCGCGTTGCGCCGGAAGCCATCCGGCGGGGCATCGCGCAAACCCAGTGGCCGGGCCGTCTGGAACGCGTGGCGGTGAATCCGGAAATCGTGCTGGACGGCGCGCACAATCCCGCGAGCGCGCGGGCGCTGGCGGCATATCTCGAACGCTTCTACGAACCACGCCGCGTTTGGATGATCTATGGCGCGATGCGCGACAAGGCCGTGGAAGAGATGACGGCGATCCTGTTTCCGCGTGCGGGGCATGTGATCGTGACGGCTCCGGCGCAGGCGCGCGCGCTGCGGCCGGAATCGATTCGCGAACTGGCGGATCACCCTTACATGCAGGTGGCCGCGGATATTCGAGCCGCACTGGTGCTAGCTTCAAGTGCGGCGCCGGAGGATGCCGTTTTTGTGACGGGCTCGCTGTTTTTGGTGGGCGAGGCGCGGGCGCTGCTGGCGTGATTTTACTAGCGCAGCGATCTTGAGCCATTGACGTTAGTATACATATTTGTATATTGGGAGATTCCAATGATTGTTTTCTTCCCGCCCTGGCCGAGGCGAAGATCCGCCTATATGAGGCGATGCGCGAGGCGGGAGTCCGCAAGGCCGACCTGGCCCGCCGCATGGGCTGGCAGAAGAGCCAGGTCGATCGCCTGCTGGATCTGCGCCATCGTTCGCGCCTGGACCAGATTGAAGCCGCGCTGGCCAAGTTGCACAAGCGGCTCGCCATACATGTTGAGGATGTGCCGCGCGCGGCAGAGTGATGCTACTTAGCCGCCTGCGCGCCTATCTGCTGATCGATCCACTGATTATTGTGGCGACGGCGGTCTTCGGTATAGCGTCGCTGCTGGCTTCCGCTTTCGATAAGAAGGGCCGCACGCAACACGCGGTTGCGCGCGCGTGGGCGCGCATCCTGCTGGCGGTCTGCGGCGCGCGCATCCGCTTCGAGGGATTGGAGAAGCTCCAAAAGGACGGCGCTTATGTTCTGGTGGCGAATCACTCCAGCTACATGGACACGCCCGTAGTATTGCTGCTGCCCCTGCAGATCCGTTTCTTCGCCAAGCGGGGACTGTTTCGGATTCCGCTGCTGGGGGGACACCTGCGGCGCGCGGGACATCTGCCGGTGGTGCGCGAGAATCCGCGGGCGTCGCTGAAGAGCTTGACCGAGGGCGCGCGGCTGGTGCGCGAGCGGGGCGTTTCCGTGGTGCTGTTCCCGGAAGGCGGGCGTTCGCCCGAAGGGTTGCGCGAGTTCAAGGAAGGTGCGGCGTACCTGGCGATCAAGGCGGGCGTGCCGGCGGTGCCGATCGGGATCACAGGCATGCGGCAGGTGCTGCCGATGGGATCGGCTCACGTGCGGCCGCACGCGGTGACGGTGCGGATCGGCGATCCGATTTCAACTGCGGGCATGAAACTGGATGCCCGCAGCGAGTTGAGCCAAACGCTGCGGCGCAAGGTGGCGGAGTTGATCGGAGAACCGGGGACGTAGCAGCCCCCGGGCAGACCACCAGAAGCGGCTTTATCTTCCCTTCGGATCGCCGAGAAGGGAGAGTAAATAGCCCTGCGCGAATATGTGATTCCGAATTCGGGGCCAAGCCTTGAATGCTGCATCGACTGCATCGATGATCGCCAGTGCTTCGGTACGCGTCCACTGCTTGGCGGTGTCGTAATCCGCGGTTTGCCGTTGCTGATATGCCTGATAGAACGCCAATGAGACGGTTAGGAGGTGCGTCATGCAATCCGCGCCGGGGCCGGACATCGCAGGCGGATTTGAATTAAGGAATCGGTTACACTCGGCCTTTTGCTTGTTCGATGCCGTCGCCATGCTGCCATGTTGGAAATATCGTCCGAGAGCCGCGCGCTGGCTGGCCTGTTTCCAATTCCGCGTGGCTTCCGAAATAAGCAATGGAACAACGCATAGTAGCTCGTGGAAACCGCGCGTCTTAGGCTCGCCTGTCGCGGTCGTTTCCGCTCCCTGCGCGCAAGGTGGTATGCCTGTTCCAGAAGGTCATTGGCGAGTGGCATTGAGAGGCTTCAGGCCCAAGCAGGATCCTTTATGCTGGCGACTTCCGACTGGCTGCGGAAGTTAAAATAAGCGTGCACGCCGTTTTCATCGGTCTTGAGTTGGTTCATCAGACTGAGGGAAACATTCTGGGCCACGAAACGTAGCCGGGCGGGACGGCTGGCTTCGTCGGTTAGCACGATGTTGAAGAAAATGGAGGCGAACCCCATCACGTCGAATCCAATCTCGAATTTGATGTTCACCACATCGGCGCGGAGGGATTTCGCTGCGCGCCGGCCCGGAGACAACATTCGCGGTCGCCACGCAACCCAAACAAGCTAGCAAGCCCAAAGCAAGCAGTCTTTCGCAATTGCGTTAAGCTGATGGCTGAATGGCCGAGTGGTCGCCTACCTCCTGGAAAAGCAAGCCCGCCGGACAGCAGCCGCTTTACCCGCGCGAAGACGAAGTCGCGCGCGTGGTGGATGAGATTTCGAAACTTCCGCCGCTGGTGACTTCGTGGGAGATCCATGCGCTGCGCACGCAGTTGGCGGAGGCCGCGCGCGGCGAGCGCTTCCTGCTGCAGGGCGGCGATTGCGCCGAGCGCTACGATCACTGCGACTCCGGGACCATCGCCAACAAGCTCAAAATCCTGCTGCAGATGAGCCTGGTGCTGGCGCTGGGCGGCCAGCGGCGGGTGATCCGGGTGGGCCGGTTTGCCGGCCAATACGCCAAGCCGCGCTCCGACGATTTGGAAACGCGCAACGGCGTCACGCTGCCCAGCTATCGCGGCGACCTGATCAACTGCCCGGAGTTCACCGCGACCGCGCGCACCCCGGACCCGCAACTCATGCTGCGCGGATACGAACGGGCCGCGCTCACGCTCAATTTCATCCGCGCCCTGGTAAGCCGTGGATTCGTGGATCCCGCGCGCCTGGATTATTGGAACCTGGACTGGGTGAAGGATTCGCCGATGGCGGAAGAGTACCGGCGCGTCGCGCGGCAAATTGGTGAATCCATCCGCTTCATGGAGAGCTTGATGGGCGTGCATCCGGGCGAGCTGCAATGGATCGATTTTTTCACCAGCCATGAAGGCCTGCACCTGCCTTACGAGCAGGCGCAGACGCGGCGCGTTCCGCGGCAGGAAGGCTGGTACGATCTTTCAACGCATTTTCCGTGGATCGGAATGCGCACGGCCGATCCGCGCGGCGCGCACCTGGAATTCTTCCGCGGCGTGCGCAATCCGATCGGGGTGAAGATTGGGCCGGGCATCCAGGCCGGCACGCTGAAGGAGATCGTTGAAATGTTGAACCCGGACGACGAACCGGGCCGTCTCACTCTGATTCATCGTTTCGGCGCGGATTCGATCGGCCGGTTTCTGCCGCCGCTGATCCAGGCCGCGCAATCCACCGGCAGGACCGTGCTGTGGTGTTGCGATCCCATGCACGGCAACACGCGCACCACCGCGGACGGCATCAAGACCCGCAACTTCGAGGAGATCCTGGGAGAGATCGACCAGGCGTTCGATATTCACGCGGCCTGCGGCAACCGGTTAGGCGGCATCCACATCGAGGTAACCGGCGAGGACGTGACGGAATGCATCGGGGGCGCGCGCGGCGTGCGCGAGGCGGATCTGAAACGGGCCTACGAATCGGGTTTGGATCCCCGGCTCAATTACGAGCAGGCGCTGGAGATGGCGTTGTTCATTTCGCGGAAGATGAGCCGGGGCAAAGCAGCCTAGTCAAGACGAGGCACAGGCGGTCGTGCAACAGTCGGCGACGCGCAAGGCCAACAGCCCAGCTCATCGACGATTCTTGCTTCGGTTATTTTTTCTGGGTTATGTCATCTATTATTTTTCCATTTTCTTTATTGTTCTGTTATTTTTGTCTTGACAGTTATTCTCAGCAAGGCTACAATCCACGCTGTGGAGGTTTGCAATGTCCAAAATTGTGCGAGCTAAACTCTTGCTGTGCGCCGGATTGTTCATCGTATGCGGCGTGATCGTTCCGCGCGCTATTGCGATCTGCGGACAGTGATTTCACCGCGTCTGTTGGGGATGCTCGCATGCTGCACGAAGGAAGTTCGGCCCTCTCTTTACTGCTGCTACCGTTTCTTCTAGCCTGCGGGCAAGACGCCACGCCCGTCTTCCAGTCGAGTTCTCGCGAAGTCATGTTGGATGTCGTTATCACGGATAAACACGGACACACGGTGCGCGATCTAGGGCCTGATGCGTTTCGAATTATATGACGACGGGAAGCGTCAACGACTCACCTCAGTGCGCTTAGTAGACTCGTGGCTAACGCATGGAACCGGCCAGGGGAGAGGCCACCGCACCGAAGCGGCCTCGCCACGCACGCTTGAAGTGCCCAGGGATATCCATCTCATCTCGCTGCTTTTCGACCGGCTAACCGCGGACCAACAACACAGCGTTCGTCAGGCGATCGAAGTGTTCCTGGGCCCGTCCCTCCCGGCGAGCACATATGTCGGCGTGTTCGTCCTCGATGCTGGACTTCGCATTCTTCAGCCTTATACTAACAATTCGGCTTTGGTTCGTGGGGCTACCGACCGGGCGACGCAGGGTCTATATTCGCAGTACGTTCACGACTCCGAGCACGACCTGATCCAACTCGAGGAACTGTACCTGAAACGCGATGTTTTGATGCATTTGTCGCCCACGGATAGGATCACATTCGAGATGTTGCGCGACGAAATCCGCTACAGCCGTTACCAACAAGGTCAGCGGCAGCTCGACGGCCTACTTTCCTTGGTGCGGTACCAGCACCTTCTGCCTGGGCGCAAGACGGTACTCTACTTTTCGCAGGGCATGGCCGTCCCTCAAGCGATAGGAGAGCGGCTCAGCACTCTAATCGGTACTGCAAATCAGAACAACGTTAGCTTCTACACGCTGGACGTGCGAGGCCTGCGCGGCACTCCCACGGCGGCTTCGGGAAACAAACTGGCCGCTGCGTTGGAGGCGGGAGGCTTGGCGAGGGATGAGTGGCAGCCGGAAAGCCTGCAGTCGGAGAATAACGCCACGCAAATGCGGCTTGCCGAGCTCTCGGCTGGAACCGGCGGCTTTCTCGTCGGAAACACGAATGATTTTGCCGGTCCCTTGAGTCGCATTCTTGATCAGGTGTACACATACTACGAGCTGTCTTATTCGCCAAGCGAGGCTGGCTATGACGGCCGATTTCATAAGCTTTCAGTGCGGGTGTTGAGGCCTAGAGTCACTGTGCAGTCCCGAACTGGGTATTTTGCGGTGCCGGATTTGGGCGGTACACACCTCTTGCCATTCGAATCGGCACTTCTCGGCATTCTGAACTCACGCCCACTCCCGCGGGCACTATCGTTGAGATCGGCCGTAATTCCATATCCGCTCAGTAGTCGCGTCGCGAGGTGTGTACTTGCCCTGTCTGTACCCACAAAAGAATTCCACATGTTTTCTGGAACCGCGCCCGGCTTAAAGAGTTTGCATGCTGCGTTTCTCGGATTAGTCCGAGATTCGAGCGAAAATGTGGTCAGGGTTGTCGGCCGGGATCTGCCCGTCGAAGTACCCGCCGCGAAGCTGGAAGGCATAATGCACGGCGACATTACCGACCTTGAGCAATTTGATCTAGAACCCGGACACTACACTGTCGAGGTTGTGGCCCAAGACATGCGGTCGATGGCGAGCACGGCGAAGCGAACGGCAGTCTTCATACCCCGAAGTGAAGGGCTGCGCCTGAGTGGCATCACTCGCGTGCGCAAAGTCGAGTCGCCAGGAAGCGAGATCGACTCGACCGATCCGCTCGACTCCTCCGCCGGTCGGGTTACTCCTGAGTTGTCCGACGTTATTGAGCCGAACGGCGGCACCGAGGCGAGATATTACTTCGTCGTATACCCCGATCCTGATTCGGCGGCACAGCCGGACGTAAGGATAGAGCTGCTCCGGGATGGCACGGTCGTTCGTTCCGTACCGGCGACGGCCATTCAGGCTCACGCACCGCGGGGCGTGCCCTACCTGGTATCGATCCCCATAGATCGGCTCGAACCTGGCAGCTACGTCATAAGCGCCAGTGCAAGCCAGGGCGAGCAGCGTTCAAGTCAGAAATGTCATGTCGAGGTGAGGTAAGCAGCGCCATTATGAGCGCCTGCCGCGCGGACCTGCCGGGAGTCGGCGTTGGAATGAACACTCATCATTTGTTCACCAGCCGCTTCTGACCTACGGCTCGCGCACGGCTTGGCGGCCCTTGGGGTGAGCCGTTGCCTAGGGCGCGCGGGGCGCTCGAGGCGTTGTTCATTTCGCGGAAGATGGCGCAGGGGGAGGAAAAGGGTCAGAACACAGAAGTCAGAAGCCAGAAAACTGACTATGCGGCGCTGGAAATTTCGATCTCCCGTGCCAGGCTTACGGGCACAGGCACGGGCTCGCCAAACTCGCGAAGCGTCTGCAAGTGCCCCTGGATCGCTTCCCGAATGTTTCGCTCGGTCTCCTCAAGGGTCTTTCCCGTGGTGATGCATCCGGGCAGGTCGGGAACGTACGCCGCCCAATTGGCCTCGGCTTGCTCAAGAATAACGGCATATCTCTGGCTCATGTTTTTGTCTCCAACCCGGCGGCCCTCAAGATCGACTTCAGCGTACCCTTGGGCACGTCATCTCCGGGATGTCCAGCAAGCAGCCGCACCAAATCTCGAACTTTCACCGGATCCCATTGTAGAGCGGGAGGCTTGCGAACTGGAAGCCGGCCGGCCTGCCCTCTTGATTTTTGTCGGCCCTTACGGTCCCACGGCGAACACCGTGCCCTTTCCGGATGTGCCACCGGAAGAGGTGGTGCCGTAGAGGACGCCGGAGGCGCTTAGGGCGAGGGCGGCAATCGGGTAAGCCCCGTCGCCGTTATCTCCGGTGAACTCATGCAGAACCGTCTCGCTCCAAGCACCGCCGGGAGTGGTTGGCGGGGTCAATTGGAACACCGTGCCGCATCCGGGCGGCCGTAGTCCCGAGCCTGGGCAGTACGGAGAGCCAATTCCCCGGCCGAGCGTGGTGCCGTAGATCGTTCCGTCTTTTCCCACGATGACCCCTGCGACTGGCTGTGTTCCGTCGCCATTCGCGCCCGTGAAGTTGTAGATCGCGGCATAGGTCCAGGAGCCGCCAGACGCGGATGGCGGCGTCAACTGGAAGACAGTACCGCAACCGGAGAAACCGCTGTAATTGCAATTGACGGAGCCGCTCGATGAGCCGCCGAATTGAGTCGTGCCGTAGAGCACACCGCCTGGACCGGCGGTTAGGGAAGCGGCGGGGGATTCACCCAGGTTTGGCGGTCCGGAGGTATAGGCATGCAGAACTGTGGAGGTCCAGGAGTGACCGGGATCGGCCGGGGGAGTCAGTTCGTAGATCGTACCGCAGTCGCAGCTCTCATCTGCGGGATTATAGTAGGCGGTGCCGAACAGCGATCCACTTTCGGACACAACACCCCCACGAGGCTGTTTTCCGACGGCGCCGTCGAAGTAGAGTAACTGGTGCTCCGTCCAGTCGGCGCCAGGCGCGGTGGGCGGAAGCAGGGAAATGACAAGACCACTACCGCCCTGGGTGCAGCCGTCGCCTTGGGTGGTGGTGAACAGGACTCCGCCCGGACCGCCCAGCAGTTCGCCATTGGGACACGCGTCCTGTCCCCCGCCCGTGAAGTTGTACAAGACGGTCTCCGCCCACGGGTCTCCGGGCGCCTGGGGCGGTGTCAATTGGAAAACAGTACCCGCGCCAATGGAGCCTCCCTCGCGAGTAGTGCCATAAAGCGTCCCATTGCTTGTAGGCATCAAGGTTGACGCGGGGTACATGCCGTCGGGGCCAGTGAAGTTGTGAAGCACGGACTCTGTCCAGCCATCTTCGGCGATGCGCGTCAGTTGAAAAACAGTGCCGGCGCCGGAGATGCCTCCTTCGTTCGTGGTGCCATAGAGTGCGCCATCTCTTCCAATGAGTAGCGCGCCTTCCGGGTCCCTGCCATCGGGCTCGCCTTGGAAGCTGTAGATGGTTTTGTAAGTTGGAGACTGGGCCGGGACGGGGCGTGGCGTTAGAAGCGCAAGGGACGCGAGAAGCGCAAGGCGCACAGCCTTTTGACGGAACGCCGCCGAGAAGGATTCCATAAGGAACCAATCTGGCACGGCCAGGGGGCGGCCTGCGAGCCTGTCTTCATGGCAAAACCAAATGGAGGGCGGGCAATTCTGCCCGCAGCCGCCTTTCAGGCGGCCAGAGGCGACCTGTGAGACCGCCGCAGGCTGCGAGTCTGCCCCACTCACGCCACCAGATGAATCCGATTGCGTCCTTCGCCCTTGGCGCAGTACAATGCTTTGTCCGCCGTGTGCAGCAGGGCCTTGGCGTTTCTCTCATCGCTGTGCTGGACCACGCCAAAGCTGGCCGTTACGGAGAATACGCTGCCATCGGGCGAGTGGTATTCCAGGCTTTCCCAGCTTTCCCGCAACCGCTCCATCAGCGGGCCGGCCCGGTCCGCGCCCGTGTTCGGCAGGACAATACAGAATTCGTCGCCGCCCAGCCGCCCTGCGACGTCGCCGTTGCGGATGCCTCCGCGCACCAGTTTTCCGAAAGAGGCCAGAATTTCGTCGCCGGCCGTATGGCCATGCGTGTCGTTGATGGACTTGAACCGGTCGATGTCGCAAATGCACACCGACAATGGCTGGCCTGTGTGCGTGGATTGCGCAATGGCAAAATCAAGCTGGACCATCAGGCTGTGACGGCTCGTCAACCCGGTCAACGTGTCGTGCGCCACATGGTACCTGGCCTTGCGGAAAGCCGCGTCCACCGTGGAGAGATCGTGAAAAACGACGGCCATCGATACGCACAGCAGAAACAGGGCCGCGGCGCAGCTTAGAATCACCATCCATTGCAGGCGGCGGCTGCCGGACTCCTGTTGCGCAAAACGCGATGCCAGCAGTTCCTGCTCCTCGTGCTCCATATCTTGAATTTCCTGCCGGATTTCTTCCATGTACTGCGGACCTTGGTCGAAGGTGAGAATCCGGCGGGCGGCGTCGAAGCCTTGATCATGGCCAATCTTCAGCAGCGCCTCCAACAGATCGAGGCGGTGCAGAATCAGAGGCTCCAGCTTGTCGATGCGGGCTTGTTGGCTGGGGCTATCGGCGGTAATTTTGCGGACCGCTTCCAGCCGGTGGCGGGTTTCGGTCAAGCCGGCCGAGTAAGGCGCCAGATACGACTCCTGGTCCGTCATCAGGAAGCCGCGCAAATCGGTTTCAGCCGCGGTAACGCCTGTGGCGGTGGCTTCAAGCCGGGTCAGCACTTCGTGGGTGTGAGCCACCCAGTGGGCATTCTCCACCAGTTTCGTCGATGCGCGATAGACCGCGGCGCTGATGCCGATCAGGCAGACGGCCAGCCCTGCGGCCGCGGCTTTGACTTCGTAGCTTGCGAGCAACTGTTAACTATCGCATATTGCGCGGCGGCGCTTCCAGTTTCTTTTGGTTAATAAAAGGCAGAAGACAGAAGACAGAAGACGGAAGTCAGAAGACAGAATGCGCTATCGCACTTCGAAGAGCGCTTCCCTGGCGGTCTGGCCGGCGCCCTGCTTCACCGTCACGATCAGCTCATATTGGCCCGGCTCGAGGGCCATAATGGGCAGCGTCGCGCTGTAGGGATAGGCGCCGTTCTCATCAAGTTCGGGAGCGGTCAGGCGGTTCGCCGTAAGAACTTTGCCGTCGCGGGCGACGGCGATCCGCGCCTCGGGCTTGTCAAGCGCATTGCCGCCGGGATACGCCACGAAGTAGAAAATCGCCGGATCGGTGCGCGCCAGCATGGGCTCCAATTCCGGTGTAATTCCTCCCTGCGGGCTGTTCAGAGGATTTCCAGGGTCCGGCGTTTCGCCTGGCTTGACGCTGCGTACCCACACAATGTCGCTGACTCCCGGGCCGGTTACGGAGGAGCCAGGCACCATGAGAACGGACTTCTTGACGCTGGCCAGGTCAGCCTCGCGATCGATTACGGCAGTCTGAAGCTGATAGCGCCCCGGCGGCAAGTGCACCGGAAGCGTAAGTGTCACTTTGCCTTGGGCGAAGCTAGCCTGCTTTTCGGCGGGACCGCGGAAGGGAAGGTCGTCCGCCACCTTGGCCACGATCTGGCCCCGATCGTCTTTCACCAGCCCCAGGACCGACAGGTGTATGCGAAAGGATCGGGTAGCGCTATCGTTCTCAAATTGCAGCGAACTGCCGGGCACCGCAAAGACGATCCGGCAGTTCACGCCGCCCGGATCTGTGCCGAATCGGAGAGTGGCGGCGGTATAGGGAAATGCGTGCGGCGCAGGCGCCAGGTTCATGGCTTTCAGGGCCGCCATTTCGTAGGGCGCGATGGTCGCGCCGTCCACCAGCGGCAGAGCATAGTAGCCCGCGCGGCTTTGTACGCGCAGCCCAGCGACGGCGAGCTTCACTTCCAGCTTGCGAAAATGTCCATCGAAGTTTTCCGCGCTTGGCGCGTAAGTGGCCTCGTAGTGCGACCGGACGTCCTCCATGACGCGTTCCAAAGGGCGCCGCAGATCGTTGCTGTTATCCATCGAGAAGCCGCCCGTGCCCTCTGCCAGGTGGCGCGCGTTGGCCTGCAGGTCGGTCTGATAAACGGCTGGACCGCCGGGAACAGGGCGGAAACCCGGACCGTTGCCTTGCTCGGCATCGTCGATGGCCACGCTGGTTGCCTGCGAAAGACGCAGGTTGGAGACAGTGGTCAGCCCGCGCGTATCCACCGTATAGAAGCTGACGTTGGCGCGGTTCGCTTCGGCGATCACCGAATCCAAAAGCTCGGGTTGACCGGGCGGAATGACTAGCCCCTCGGTGAACAGCAGAATGGTCTTGCGGCCGGGCTGGCGAGCCTGTTCCCGAATCAGGGTACGCAGCGCATCGATGGAACGCGTGCCCTCCTGGCGGAAGAGGGTCTTGAGCAGCAGTTGTTCGACCGCCGCACCCACGGTGCCATCGGGCCTCTGGGTTCCCACTTCGGCAATCGCCAGCGCGGCATCGTTTTGCGGCCCGCGGTCCTCGGCCGACCCCGATGCGACGGGTTGAAATACCTGCGCCGCAAAACGATAAGCCTGCAGGCTGTTCATTTGCTCGACGATCTTCAGATTCTCTTTGGCAAACTGCTGATAAGCGCCGGTTCCCGCGTGGTCCACCGCTTTCTGCAGAAGCGCAAGGTCTGTAGTGTACGGTTGCTGAACGCTGAGCTGATAGCGGAGCGAATACACGGCCATCCAGGTGTTCGGCCCCGTTTCCGCTTTCAGGAAGTCATGCGCCCGTTCGACGGCAGCGCGGCGGCTCAGCGGACTCATCCCCTCAAAGACGAGCGTCACCAGGTTGATCTGCCGCAAAGCATCGTTGGACCGGCCTGCCCGGCTCGAGGGAGCATTCGGCGACGTGCGCCCGTCTCGAAAGGCGAAGCTGCGAAGCTTTTGCGGCACACCGTCTTCGAAGATCTGAATATCTTCCGGCCGGAGATCTTTTACTAGTTTCTGGTGCTTGTCACGCACCACAAAATCGAGCAGGACTTCCTGGGTTCCGCCGTGCAGAACCAGGCCGGGCTGAGGGGCGGGTTGATTTTGCCGGGCTTCCAGGCCGCTAATCGATAAGGCTAATACCAGTGCGCAAATTGCTTTCACGGCACTTCTTACTTTACTTCAATTCAGCCTGGAGGGCGGCCAATCTTGGCCGCAGCCGGCTTTCAGCCGGCTTCTGGACTTTGGACATCCGCCGTGGCAGCCCTCGTGGCGCACGCCCTCGGCGTGCCGTGTCGGCACTCTTGCCGACACCGGCGAGCGTTAGCTCGCCACAGCCGCGTATCCCAACCAGCAGCAGCGTAGCGGCCTCGCGCAGCACCAAGCCTAGTATGTTGTTCCGGTTCGCGCCCAGCGCCATGCGGATTCCCAGCTAGGAATTGAGCGAACGGGTCGGTCCGCATCCTGCGCGGTGGCCAGAAACGCGATGGGCCTGAATTCCTCACGTAGGTTATCGTATTCGGTGTCTTTCACGAGAGCCGGCTAAAAAGCCCGCTGCGGGCAGAATTGCCCGCCCTCCATTTTTTGTATCTCCCCCGCCAGCGCGGCGATCTCGTCCTCCATCGGCCGGTCGCGATCCAAAAACACAGCCACCCGCCGCACCGCGTCGTAGACCCGCCGGCTTCCCTGCCCCAACCGCCGTGGACCGCCGCGCAGATCCACCGCCTGCGTCCCGGCCAGCAGCACCATCGCCACCGCGTTCCGCAAGCACTCGATAGCGTCGGCTGCGGTGACCGCCGAGTGCATGCCCAGGCTCACCAGATCCTGGTTGTATTGCTCGGTGGGCAGCGAATGGATGGAACTCGGGCCGGCCATCTGGCGGATGGCGCAGGTCAGGGCGGTAATGCTCAACTGCATGCCTTTGAATCCGGAATTCATGCCCGGATCGGGCACCAGGTTGGCGGGCAGGCCGCCATTGAACTTGTCGTCCACCAGCACGGCGAACAATGCATTGGCCCAGTTGGCTTCAATGGCGAAATCCAGCTTAAACGTGTCCAACAGCCGGGAGATGTGACCACCATAGAAATTCCCCGCCCGGTACAGATTGCCCGTCTCGGGGTCGATGAGCGGATTATCGTTGGCCGAATTGACCTCGCGCTCGACCACGGCGCGCGCCGCATCCAGCGCCTCCCAGGCCGGACCAAGCCCCTGCGGCACGCAGCGCAGCGAGTAGCACTTCTGAATATAGGATTCCGTCACGAAGCCGCTACCCTCGAGCAACTCGCGGACGTATGCCGCCACCGCGATCTGGCCCGGATGGCCCTTGCTCTCGTGTACCCACGCCTGATAGGGCTCCGCGGGCGCCTCTAGCGCCTCGATGGCCAGCGCCACCGCGCCCAGCAGAGCGTGCAACACGCGCCACGCGTCCACGTAGATCAGCGCGGCGAACGCGGTCATGCCGGTAGTGCCGTTGATCAGCGCCAAGCCTTCCTTGGGAGCGAAGCGCACGGTCGCAAGGCCGGCCGCCCGCAGCGCTTCTTCGGCCGGCATGCGCCGGCCCTGGTAATCGACCTGGCCCATGCCGAACAGCGCGCGCCCGATATATGCGGAGGGCATCAAGTCGCCGCTCGCGCCCACCGATCCATAGCGCGGCACCACCGGGACGATGCCATGATTCAACAACTCCTCCAGCGCCGCGACTAATTCCCAACGCACGCCGGAGGAGCCTCGCGCAAATGTGGCCAGCCGCAGCAGCGTGGCCGCGCGCACCACGTCGTGCGGCAAAGCCGCGCCCGTCCCGCAGGACAGGTGATTCATCAAGTTGTGCTGGAAGCGCTCGGTCTGCTCCGCGTCCAGCGCGAATTTGATGTTGCCGCCCACGCCGGTATTCACGCCATAGATGCGGTCGCCCGCGGCCAGGCGTTCCTCCAATTTCGCTCGGCCTTGCCGGATGCGCGCGCGCGCCGCTTCGGCAAACTCCACGCGCGCCTCGCGGCGGGCGACATCTTCCACTTCTTCGATAGAGATCGGGCGCAGGCCCAATACAAGGCTATTTGGCATGGTAATTATGATTCGACGACAGGGGCGATTATTCGATTGTAAAACTCTGGCGCGCCTCGAAGGTTTGGTTGCCCAACCCATCATGCGCGGTCACCGACACGGTGTACTCGCCCGGGCGCGTGTCGCGCTTGGTGGCCAGGCTAAAAACGGCCGGCACGTAGCGCTTGGGATAGAACGATTGGCTACGGTCCGCGCCCGCCTGCTCCTGCGTGTAAAGCACCTTGCCGCTGGGCGAGAGCACAGATACATCGTAGCTCACGTCGATGGCGTTGCCGTCCCCAAATCTGTAGCCGGTAATATCGAAGCGCGCCCAAACCGCGTCTCCGGGCCGGTAAGCGGCCTTCGACAAAGCTTCCCGGTCGTCCTCTCCGCGATAGAAGCGGATGTTGCGAATCACCAGCGTGTCGCTGGGGTCCACGCGGCGGCTGCGGACTTCGAAGGCAATCTCTTTGGCGGCGTCGGCCTTCCCGATCACGTCGCTCACGGAGACGGCGATCTTATAGGTACCCGAATCCGCCAGGGGCGGGATTACGATTTCCTGCCGGACCGTAGGCTTCCAGTTCTTGTCCTCCGGCGCCAGGCTCTCTTCGATCTCCGCCGCGACCGGCGGCATGATGCGCACGCCGTGCGGATCGAAGGCGTCGATTTTGTAGTTGAGGTGCACCCGGGCGCCGGACGACGCGCTATAGCCTTCCACCTGGAAACTGAAGAACATGGTCTCGCCCGGAACATGCACGGAATTTCCGGACACGGGGGCGCCGCCGTCGCGATCGGAGACGGTGGCCCTGACCACGGCCAGGGGCGCGGTGGCCGCCCACAGGGAGCAGGCCAGCGGGATTAAAAGCAGGCGGTCGGCAAACATACTCTGATGGTCGCTCATTGCTGCGTCGGCAGGTCCGGAGTATCCGATGCGAAGGTAAGCGGGAGATCGATATCGCGGGCGAACTGGCTGCTCTCATCGGTAATTCGCAGACGATAATGCTTGGGCGGGACATCGAACACCACGTTCCCTTGAATCGTTTCGGCCGGCCTCACCCGCCGCAGGTACCCGACCCATTGAGGGACCTGGTCGCCGTCGGAAAGTTCGGCGTAAGTCTGGCCGGCATCGTCCAATAGGGTCATGGTGGGGACCATGACGTCGGCGGAGCCGCCATTCACCACGCTGAAGCGGACCAGGAAGAAGCGATCCTTCGGCACGCGCGTGTCGGTACCCTGCCCCAGTTGGGCCTTCCACTGATCTTCGAATACGTTGTAGATGAGGGAGCCAATGGTCACCCGCTCTCCCAGGCGGCGCAGGGAAGCTTCCGGCGATACAGAGGGGGTACAAGCGGTGGAGGCCGCCAGGCAGGTGAGCGCCGCGCCTGCCAGATACGACTGCAAAGTGTACATAGAGGAATCTTGCGCCGCGCGGCAACCGCCTGTCAACTGGAGGGCGGCCAATCTTGGCCGCAGCCGGCTTTCAGCCGGCTAGTCTTACCTAGCGCGGCCGCTCTTTCAACATCTTTTCGAACTTGCGCTTCTGTTCTTCGTTCAAGATATTGAAAATACGGGCTTTACCATCCGAAAGGACGGTCTGATAATACTTCGCGAAATCGTCCAGGATGCTGGCCATCTGGGTTGCCTGGTCAGGCGACAAGTCGAGTTGCTTGGTCACGCTCTTCAGGTATTCGGCCCTGGAGCTATTGTCCCAGAATGGATGCGGATGCAGCATGTTGTGTGCACCCAGGTTCATGGCCAGGGCCCCTGCCACGGCCCCGCACAGGAACACCAGCAGCAACACCCCCGCGCTCGCAAACTTGGGAGACTCCCAGAACTGGACCTGAGTTGGCCTGTCGAGGAGATTATGGCTCATAGCTTGCCAGCGTGGCCAACATCTGGTCGGCGTTCGGAGATCCCGCGGCGTCCGCCATCACCGCTTGAGGAGTGGTCGGATTGGGCGCGTAGGCTTCTTCGCGCGACACCAGGACGGTGCCCAGCACCGCCATCGTGAGCAAGGAAGCGAATACCACCCGGCGGCCAAAGGCGAAATCCCCAAAGTAAGTCCAGAACGACGGCGCCGCCGTCTCGGTGACGGCTTGCATCACCTGCGCCACGAAACCTGGAGAAGGATCGGCCACCCCGGCCGGCTTCAGCGAGCGAAGCAGCCCGGCGGACTCCTGAATTGCTTGGATCTCCCGGCGGCATGGGCCGCAGGTTGCCAGATGGGCCTGGAAGCGGTCGAGAGCCGACGGCGGCAGATGATCGCTCAAGTACTGCTCAAGATCATTGACGATTACCGCGTGCATAGCCTTCTTCCCTTACAATAACTAACTTCTCATTCTTCCCCCCGCGAGTCTGTTCGTGCCTTGCCCGCTTCAGAGGAACCTGCATGACCGGCCGGGAGGGCCTGCCTACCCGGCAACCAAGCCTGGAGATCTATCCAGACGTTGCGCCGCCTTCACCAGTTTCTGCCGCGCCCGGAATAATTTCACCTTAATGGTGTTTTCGTTCATCCCCGTCATGGACGCCAGTTCTTCCACCGAATAGCCCTCAACCTCCTTCAGCATCAACAACATGCGTTCCTCTTCCGAAACCCGGCTGAGGAGTTTCATGACGTAATCCTGCCGCGCCAGATTCAGGTCCGCGGCCGGCTGGCGATCGATCGCGGGATCGGCGTTCTCCACGCGGCGCACTTCGTCTTCGCTCAAATCGCTTTCATATACCAGCTTGCGCACCTTTTTCTTGCGCAGGTAGTCGAAGCATTCGTTCACTGTGATCTTATAGATCCAGGTGATCAGGGAACTTCGGAAATCGAAGTTCCGGATGGAGACATAAACCTTGGCAAACACTTGCTGCGCAATATCTTCCACGTCATTGCGCTGGCGCACGATACCGTGGATGATGGAGAACACCTTGGCCTGATACTTTTCCACGATTTCGCGGAAAGCCGCCTCCTCGCCCGACTGCGCGCGGCGGACCAATGCGCCTTCCTGGGTGTTCAGGTAATCCACTCTGGCTTTCGTCGCAATCCCGATACCGTAGGCGGGAAGTGGTAACGCGCCGCTCAGTGTGGCCATACACCGATTCCGACGCGGACCGCTCATCCGCGGTTTCAACTTCCCACCCCAAAAATAGCAGATTCCCGCAACTTAAGCGGCTGGGCTACATCCATTAAGTTGGCTGTCCCGGTTCGGCTCGGGTATAATGGCTTGCGTAGCCGGGCAACTTCTCAAGGAGAGTTAAGATTTCTATGGTTCAATTGACGGAAAAAGCGGTCGGCAAGGTGCAGGAGATACTGGATTCGCAGGAGCCCAAGCCCGCCGGTCTGCGGATCGCAGTGGTGGGCGGGGGATGCTCGGGTTTCAGCTACTCGATGGCCTTCGAGAACCAGCCCAACATGCTGGACAAGACTTACAGCTTTGGCGGTCTGAAGGTTTTCGTCGACCAGGCTAGCCTCCTCTACCTGGACGGCGCTGAAGTGGACTACGTCGAGACGCTGGAAGGCTCCGGGTTCAAGTTCAGCAATCCTCAAGTAAAGTCTACCTGCGGCTGCGGCAGTTCATTCAGCGTGTAAAGCGGTCACCGGGACGCTGATATTGGCGCTCCCGTCGTTCGCGTTGGCTGTCGCTATTTGCTTTCAGTGTTTTGGGCTTTGTTCGTCCAGGCCGGCTCGCGCCCGAGCCGGCTCCAGACCATGCATAAAAGTGCACAGCCCTGCACAATATTTCCAGTTCTTTTTATCCGTGTGCATCTGTGTCCATCTGTGGTTCCACTCCCCGGCTTGCTAGAATCGTTTCAGGATGTCCACCGCCGCGCCCTCGCCTTCCTTGCGCAGCCTGTTCTCCGAATTGGAGCAGTTGTTCCAGTCGGAAACGGAAGCGCGCGTCTCCACCAGCGTGCAAGCCGCCGAGCGGGCCTTGGCCGAACATTTAAATCAATCCGTGAGGCGCTTGCGCCAGGCCGCCGCCTTCCCTGAGATCGCCGCCATTCTCTGCGACGCCTCGGTGCCCTTCGCCAACGCTTGCGCGGTTTTTCGCATCAGCGAGAACACAGTCGCGGGAGAGCGTCTGCGCGGCGCCTCCGGCGAATCCGCCGAACGCTTTCGCGAGATCCGATTCGCCGCATCGGAAGCGGCTGCGTTTGCCGGCGCCATCGAGTCGGGCGAGCCGGTGGTGGCGCTTTGCTCTCCCCCCGAGGTTTCGACCGGAGTGGTGGAAGCTTTCGCGCACGCGCCCGGCGATAAAGCACACCTGTTCCCGTTGACCGTGGACCGGACCACGGTCGGCATGCTCTACGCCACCGGCGCGGTCGACAGCGCGGCTCTGGAGTTGCTCGCGCAGGCTACCGCGGCTGTGATGGAAGCCCGGCAGCGCCAGTGGGACAGGCCTCCCAGCCTGTCGCGCAGCCAGTCTCCGGATCTGGTACACATCGAGCCGGCCGCCCTATCCGCCAGTCCCGCGCCGGATTGGGACGATCTGAGCCCGGCCGATCGCCATCTGCATCTGCGCGCGCAGCGCTTCGCCCGCCTGAAGGTCGCGGAAATGCGGCTGTACCGGCCCGATGCCGTGAAATCCGGACGCGCGCAGCAGGACCTATACTCGGCGTTGCAGGATGCCATCGACGTAGACAGAGAGGCTTTCCGGCAGACCTTCCTAGCGGCCAGCAAGACCATGGTAGATTATTTTCATCTGGAGTTGGTCCGTACGCTGGCGCAGGACAACCCCGCGTGGCTGGGAGGCAAATACCCTGGGCGCTTGGCGTAATTGGAGGGCGGGCAATTCTGCCCGCAGCCGGCTTTCAGCCGGCTCTGGCGTGCTGCTGCTGGCCGCCGGGGCGTTCGCCCAAACTCCCGAATCGCTCGGCCAAGCCTATCGCGAATCGCCCACGCCGGCGCGCACCAAGGCGCTGCTCAGGTTCGCGGCCATCCATAAAGACGCGAACGGCGCGCTGGCGCACCTCACTTTAGGCATCGTCTCGTTCGAACAGAAGCGCTTTCCGGATGCCATCGTGCATCTCACTGCCGCCCAGCCGCGCCTTCCCAAACTGGCCGACTATACGGCGTATTATCTGGCGGCGGCGCAATCGGAAACCGCGGACTACGCCGGCGCCGCGCGCGAAGCGGCCGTGGTGCGGACGGTCCCGCTGCCCTCCCCGTTCGGGGCGAAATCCATGGTGTTGCAGGCGCGCGGTCTGGCGGCTTCAGGCGCGGCGCTGGAAGCCGTACGCATGCTGCGCGAACACTACGCCGATCTGCCGCAGCCCGATGGCGACCTGGCGCTGGCCATCGCCTACGAAGACGCCCGCGACCTGCCGCACGCCGCGCAATATTATCAGCGGGTCTATTACGAATACCCCTCCGGGGACGCCGCCACACGCGCCGCCGCCGCGCTCATCACTCTGCGCGACGGCATGGGAGCGGCGTATCCCGCGCCCTCGGCCGAGGCCATGATCGAGCGCGGCCACAAGCTGCTCGCGCAACGCGAATATGCGCGCGCGCAATCCGAGTTTGAAGCCCTGGTGCCGCAGCTCGGCGGTCCGCAGCGCGACCAGGCGCGCGTGGGCATCGGCGCCGCCGAGTATCTTGCGGGCGATGTGGCTGCCGCCTATTCGCACCTGCGTTCACTGGAACTCTCCGATGCGAATGCCAACGCCGAGGCAAACGCCGAGCGCCTCTACTACATCGCTGAATGCGCGCGCAAACTCAACGACGAAGACCAGATGATGGAGGCGGTAAAGAAACTCGCCAAGCACCGCGAATCCCTATGGCGCTACAAGGCGCTGCTGACCGCGGCCAATCGATTTCTGGTGACCAACCAGCCCGACAAATACAAGCCGCTTTACAAGGCCGTCTACGAGTCGTTTCCGGATCAGCCGCTGGCCGCATCCTCCCATTGGCGCGTCGCGTGGGCGGCCTACATTGGCCGCAAGCACGACGCGCGGGAACTGCTGCGCGAGCACCTGCAGAGATACCCCGAACATCCCTCCGCCAGCGCCGCGCTTTACTTTCTGGGCCGCCTCGCCGAAACCGGCGCGGATTACCCCGCCGCGCGCGCGTTCTACACCAAGCTCACCGCGCAGTTTCCAAACTACTATTACGGCCTCTTGGCTCGCGAGCGCATGGCGCAGCCGCAGATTACGGCCGCGGCTCCCTCCGACAAGACCGCCCAGTTCCTGCGGTCCATCGCCTTCCCGCCGCACAAGCCCGCGGTTCCCAGCCAGCCGGATGCGGAAACCGCTCTGCGTATCGCCCGCGCGCGCCTGCTCGAATCCGCCGGCCTGCCGGATTTGGCCCAGACCGAGCTGCGCTTCGGCGCACGCAATACGGGCCAGCCCGGCAGTGGCCAGCCCTATCTGTTGGCCATGGAGTTGGCGCGCACCGCCAGCACGCCGCACCAACGGCTGCACAACATCAAAAGCGCCGCACCCGACTATTTGTCGATGTCTTTGGAAGACGCGCCGCCGGCATTCTGGCAACTGCTGTTCCCGCTGCCCTATGAAAAGGATCTCCGGCGCAGCGCCACCGATCAGAAACTGGATCCCTACATGGTAGCGGCCCTCATCCGGCAGGAGTCCGAATTCGATCCGCAGGCCCTCTCCGCCAAACACGCCTACGGTCTGACCCAAGTGGAGCCCGCCACCGGCCGCGCGCTGGCCCGCCGCGCCGGTATCAAACGCTTCAGCAACCGATCGTTGTTCCAACCCGCCGTCAACCTGAAACTTGGCGCATATTATCTGCGCGGACTACTCGATCAATGGAGCGGCCAATGGGAGCAGGCGCTAGCTTCCTACAACGCCGGCAAATCGCGCGTTAACGACTGGATTACATGGAACCAGTACCAGGAGCCCGCCGAATTTGTGGAATCCATCCCATTTACCGAAACGCGCGAATACGTGGAAGCCGTATTGCGGAACGCAACGGTTTATCGGCAACTGTATGCCAGCAAAGCTCCCGCGAGCGGCACGCCGGCCACGCGGCGTAAGCGGACGGCGGTCACGGCGCGCAAGCCTCCTGCCGCGTAACGGATAATTCATGCTATTCGCCTTCCTTTTTGGCGAAAAATGTGCGAATCTTAATCTAGGGTTTGCACTACATAAAGGAGCCGAAACTCTAAGAACGCGATCGACAGGAGCATTGTATGCTACCAGGTTTCCTACTTCCGGAAACGACCATCCGCGAGGCCGGCACAGGCCCCGAGGTTGACCTGGGCGATTCCCGGGGCGGTCAGATCCTACTCACTCTCGGTATCACCCGCATCATTGAACAGGAAAGCCTGGACGTCTCCATCTGGGGTTCCGCGGACAATGTCGAGTGGGGCGCCAAACCCGTCGTCTCCTTCCCGCAGAAGTTTTATTGCGGCACGTATCAAATCCTGGTCGACCTGAGCGCTCACCCCGACGTGCGATTCCTGCGCGCGAAATACCAGGCGCAACGGTGGGGCAAGGGCGATCCCAAGCCGCTTTTCGGCGCCTATGTCTTCGCTCAAGGCACCCAGCAAGTCTTGAGTATGACCGCCTAACCCGATAATGATCTCCTACGCCGAAGCCCTTGACCTCTTCCGTTCCGACGATCTGATCGGTATCGGCATGGCCGCCGACGCCGTGCGGAAGCAGTACCATCCCGAAGGGATCGTATCGTACATCGTCGATCGCAACATCAATTACACCAATTTTTGTACGGAATATTGCAGTTTTTGCGCCTTCTACCGGCCCATGGGCCATGCCGAAGGCTACGTCCACGGCCACGAAACGATCTTCGCCAAGATCCAGGAGACTCTCGACTTGGGCGGCACGGGCGTGCTGATGCAGGGCGGCCTGCATCCGGACCTGAAGATCGAGTGGTATGAAGATCTGCTGCGTGCGATCAAGCAGCGCTTCAATATTCACCTGCATTGCTTTTCCGCGCCGGAGATTACCAACATCGCGGAGGTCAGCGGCCTGAACCTGCGCGACACTATCGCCCGGTTGCGGGATGCCGGTCTCGATTCCATTCCCGGCGGCGGCGCGGAGATTCTGGACGATGGCGTGCGCCATCGCATCAGCCGGCTCAAGTGCAATACGTCGGAGTGGATCGACGTTCACCGTACCGCGCACGCTCTCGGCATGCGCACCACCGCCACCATGATGTTCGGCTGCGGCGAAACGCTGGAGCAGCGCATGAATCACTTGCAGATCGTGCGCCGGATTCAGGAAGACACGGGTGGCTTCACGGCGTTCATCCCCTGGACCTTCCAGCGCGAAAACACGTCGCTCGGCCATTTCGTGCATGAAGAAGCGACGGCGGTCGAGTATCTGCAGAACCTGGCGATCTCGCGCATCTACCTGGACAACATCGAGAACATCCAGTCCTCGTGGGTCACGCAGGGGCTGAAGACCTGCCAGCTTGGCCTGCGCTTCGGCGGCAACGATGTGGGCAGCATCATGATCGAGGAGAACGTGGTGTCCGCCGCCGGTGCGCATCACCGCGCCAGCGAAGAAGAGCTGCGCCGCATCATCCGCGACGCCGGCTTCATCCCCAAGCAGCGCGATACCCTCTACCGCACCTATTTCTTGAACTGAGCGGAGTAGGCTCGTAGCCCGCCGGTTTTATATGGCCGATCACCTGTGAGCGCCCAGGTCGAAGCGGCGCACGATTTCCTGGTAGGCAGCATCCCCCCGCACGAAGTCCAGGGCCTCGTCCACGCGCAGCGTAACCATGGCGGGCTCCAGGCGTTCCAAAGAAGTTCGTAGGTAGCTCAACGTCTCGGCCTTCCGGCCCAAACGGCCGCATGTTTGAGCCAGAGCGTATGCCGGCAACTGGTCCTTGACGTAGAGTTGCCTTTCGACGTCCAGCATGCCTTCGAACATCCCGCGATAGGCGCCCGCCGCCAAGCCTTTTTCGCCGGCAGCGACGATGGCCAACCCCTGGCTGTCCTGTGTGAGCGTGTACGCTTCTCGCAATTCGGCCAAAAACGCGGGATAGTCCTTCCTTTCCAGATGGACCACGGTCAGATAGAAATGACTGCTGGAGAATCTGGGCTCCTGGGCCTCGATCTGCTGCAGCAAAGTCAGAGCTTCGCCGAATCGGCGCATGCGAAACAGCAGGAGCCCTTTGTCGGCCAGGGTGGCGTTGGATGTGGGATCGAGCTTGCGGGCCTCTTCGATCTCATCGAGCGCTTCCGGCAGGCGGCCGACGGTCATCAGGAAATTGGCCCGCCAATGGTGCGCCAACACGTAGTTCGGGTTGAGCTGGATGGCGCGCCGGAACTCGCGGTCCGCCTGCGCGGCATCCCAGTTCCAATAGAACGAGACGAAAGCCAGCGAATTGTGCGCGTCCGCCGAGGCGTCGTCGAGTTGGACCGCCCTGCGCGCCGCATCCAGCGCTTTCGGATAGGCTTCGTTGGCCGGCATGGCTGAGAACTCGCGCAGCAGGTTGTAACAATCCGCCAGCCCCACATAAGCACGCGCATAATTGGGATCGCGCACGATGGCTTGGGCGAAATAATCGACTGCCCTACGCAGGCTCTCCGGCGTTCGCTTATTCCAATAGAACCTCCCTTGCAGGTACAAATCCTCCGCGCCGGTTCCGGCCCTGGGAGCGCCGGAGATGGGCGGTTGGCGCGCACGAAGAATCAGGAGCACCGCGGCCAGACAGAGGAGCACGGCCGGAACCGCGAGCCACCAGGGTGAGCGCCGCATTCGGACGGGCGGAAGAGGCGCCGGTCCGACCGCGCTGGGTGGCTGCGCGGCTTCCACGGGGACCCCTTGATCCGGTCCGCCTGCCTCCAACCATCGGCTCAGTTCGGCGGTATAAGCGGAGACCCTTCCGCGTCCGCTGCCGGGCATCCGATGGACGGGCAGGCCGCGTTCGGTCTCCCATCGCTTGACGGTCCGTTCGCCGCAATCCAAAAACGCGGCTATTTCCTTCCACGAATCCAACCGCCGATTGGCCTCCGGACGTTGGTTGATGGGCTGCGGATAACGATTTGGTCCCATAGGCCTGAAATGGCGCGTCATGGCCCGTCATGGCCCGTCATGGCACTTTGGACGAGGGGCGACTCACCTCATTATAAAGCGATGAAGGCAGCGGATCCGGAATTCTCAGAGTACCGTTACGGCTACCGCTGCCGGAGCCAAAGGAGCCAATTCCGATGAAGACTTTTCGTGTGATCGCTGGCATCGCCGCGGTAACCGCGGCGTTCTACGCCTTATGCGCATCTAGCCTGCGCGCGGATAGCGGCACGCCGGACCCGGCAACCCGCTCCCGCATCGACCGCTCCTTTGGAAAGCTCCCCTTGCAGTTTGAAGCCAACCAAGGGCAACAGCCCGCGCAGGTGAAATTCACGGCGCGCGGCCAGGACTACACCGTGTTCCTCACCCCGGATGGCGCAGTGCTCGCGCTGCGGAAAGTGCGGCAGCAGATCCGCATTGATAAACCCGGCCCGCCTGTAACCGAGCCCAAACTGGAAGCCGCCGCCGACCTGCGCCTGCGGCTCGCAGGCGGCAATCCCGCCGTTAAACCGACCGGCGCAGACCCCCTCCCTGGCGGCGTCAACTACTTCATCGGCAAAGATCCGGCCAAGTGGCGTACCCACGTGATAGCGTATTCCACCGTCCGGTACGCGCAGGTTTATCCGGGCATCGACCTGGTCTTTTACGGCAACCAACGGCAGCTTGAATACGATTTCGTGCTGGCTCCGGGATCCAACCCGGACGCCATCCGGCTGTCCGTCGAGGGCGCCGAACGCACTTCGGTCGATCCGGGTACCGGCGATTTGGTGCTGCAGGCGGCGGGCGAGGAGATCCGCTTCCACAAGCCGGTGGTCTACCAGCCCGAAACTGGGGGCGCACCACGCCGGGAAGTGGATGGCCGCTTCCGTGTAAACGACGCGAACCAGAGCGAAGTCACTTTTGATGTGGCGTCTTACGACCACGCCCGCACGTTGGTGGTGGATCCGGTGTTAGCCTACTCCACCTTCCTGGGCGGCTCCGGTGAAGACTATGCCGCAGCGGTAACGACCGATAAGTCGGGGAACGCGTATGTTACGGGGTATACGTGTTCGGCGAATTTCCCCACCACCAGCGGATCGTACCGTGCTACGCAACCGGGTCATGGCGCAGGCACTTACTGCGATTCCAACGAACAGGGCTCCGGCGCGGATGTTTTCGTCTCTAAGTTGAATCCCGCGGGCACCGCACTGATGTTCTCCACCTACCTGGGCGGGAGCTACGAGGATGCACCCAAGGGCATCGCGGCAGACGCGGAAGGCAATGTGGTGGTGGCCGGTCAGACTCTATCTCCCGATTTCCCGGTTACAAACTCCTCGATTTGCGCGCCGGTGAACGTCAATATGGGCAGTTGCGTCTTCGTTAAGGAATCTACCTGTCAGGGAAGCCCGTACTTCGCTTCGGGAAACTACGGAAGTTTCATCACGAAACTGAATCCCACCGGATCCGGCTTGGTTTGGTCGACTTTCATGGGCGGTAGCGGAAACGATAACATCGCGGCGATGGCCCTGAACACCGCCGGAGACGTCTACCTGGCGGTCAACACGACCTCGACGCCACAATCCGATACGCTCTGCACGGGCAACCCCGCGGTCACTTATACCTGGCCGGTGACCGGGACTGGCTATTTGACGGCGGAGCCTGCCGACGGTTGGCAGACTGCCACGCATCAGGCGTTCACCGAGATCAGCGGCGCGGACGGAAGCACGCTGTTGTACTCCACGCTATTCGGCGCGCCGTACAACGTCGCGGGAACGGGCGGCGTCGAATACTTCTTCTCTATTGCCGTGGATAGCGCGGGCAAGGCCTATATCGGCGGCGAAACCACCAACAGCGACTTCCCAACCACCCCAGGAGCCTATCAACCGGTCTGTGCCGCTTGTACGAACGGGAACCGCCAGAACGGGCTGGTGGTGGCCTTCGACCCCAGCCAGAGCGGGGCGGCATCGCTGGTGTTCTCTACATTCCTGGGCGGCAACGGCGACGGCCCCGACGGGAGCGCCTGCCCCCTCCAGGACGGCGTAAACGCGATTGCGGTGGACGCCGCCAGCGACGTGTACGTCACCGGGTCGGCCTGCTCGGTGGACTTCCCGACCGTGCACGGGGCCTATCAGAGGACCGATCCGAAGGCGACCGGCTGCAACACTTCCAATGCCTTTCTGGCAAAGCTCAATTCCGCCGGGTCTACGCTCGAAGCCTCCACTTTCCTGAACGGGACGAGCTGCAACGGCACCACGACCGGTTACGGTTTGAGCGTGGATTCGAGCGGCAACGCATACGTCACCGGGACTACCAACGACGCCGCATTTCCAACCGTGAATCCGGTGCAGACGGGGACCAGCAACGCCGCCTTCGTCACCGAGTTCAACAGGACGGCGTCGGAGTTGGTCTTCTCGACGGGGCTGGGCGACAGCAGCGGGGACTCAGGCTACGCCATTCACGCCGATAACTATGGAAATATCTACGTAGTTGGGATTACTTACGGCGCATCGTTTCCGACCACCACAGGCGCCGCCCAGACCACTTATGGCGGCGGCTTGGATGACGGCTTTCTGACTCGGATCGCACTCACCGACGCGGATCTGGCGATTACTAACTCCGCGCCCACGACGGCGCTCACCGGAACGAATCTGACTTACACTATCGCCGTGACCAACAAAGGCCCGAATACGGCCTTCGAAGTCACGGTCGCCGATAGCGTGCCTAGGGGAACCACGTTCGTCAGCGCGTCTACCAGCGCCGGCGCGTGCAAGACTCCCGCGGTGGGCGCGGCTTCCGGCAGGGTAACCTGTACGGCGCCGTCGCTGGCCAACGCGGCTGGGTTCGTCGTGAGCATGGTGGTCAAAGTGACAGCCAGATCCGGCAACACTCTGTCCGACACGGCCGGTGTCAGTTCGTTGGTCTACGACCCCTCGGCCACCAATAACTCGGCCACGGCCACTACTACGGTCAATTGAGCGCCTGCACTGGCAGGAGTGCCAGCGCGGCACGCAGAGTGCGTGCGCCACGGGGCCACTAAAAATGCTCCATCAACCACGCGTTGAAATCGTTGGTCTGAGACTGAAACGCCAGGTACTTGCCATCCGGTGACGGAACAGGCTCCGCCGGCCATTGCGCGCGATCGTTATGCGTCAGGACACTCACCTTGCCTGAGGTGGCGATGTGCAACAGGTCGAGCTTGTAGGATGTCACGAAGAAGCCCTCGCCATCCGCCGCCCAGGCTATGTAGTCCGTCCCCCAATGCGCCGCAACCGCGATTTCATGCCAGGCGCCATCCGCTAAGATCCGTATGTTATTGCCAGGGCCCACCACTGCCAGGCGCGAACCATCCGGTGAGACATCCCAAGCCCAGGAAAGCAGCCGGGGAGCCCAGCGGTCGGTTTTTCCCAGCAGCCGCCCTTTCCCGCGCACCGGATCCAACGCGTAGAACAGGAGATCGCGCCCTTGTTTCTGGCTCAAGACGCAGGAGCCGGCCTTTAGGGGACACCGATAGTCGAAGCTCGCCGACGCCGGTAATTCGAGTACCACTTCGGGCGATCCGCCCGCCATGGGCAGGCGCATCAGGCGCTGGGACGAGGCATCCGGCCGCGAAGGCGAATGGACGTGGTCGCCGTACAACAACCAAGCGCCATCGGCGCTCAGCCGGGGATTGTGCGGCTGATCTCCGGGAAGTTGCACCACGGCTTGGGCCACATTTTCGTTCAGGCCCTGCCTGAAAATCTCATCCTTGCCGTTTCGATCGGAAATAAAGAGGATGGCACGGCTATCCTGCGTCCAGGAACCGGGGCTGCTGCCGAGTCCCCGATTGTCCAGCGTCAAGCGGCGGGGCGGGCCCAGGCTGTTGCCACCTTTGCCCAGTTCACCCGCATACACGTCAAGCTGCAGGCGGCTCTTCAAGAAAGCTAGGCGCTTTCCGTTCGCGGTCACTGTCAGGCAATTCGGATAGAAGTCCGCCCAGTGCGCCAGCCGCACAGGCTGGCCGGCGGCTTGGCCATCGCGAACCCCGACCGGGACTGCCCAGATGCCGAATCCATACGGTGTCAATTGGTCGCTGGAACGGTCGCTGGCAAGAAAGAAAATGCGCCCGTCCTGCGACCAGCTTAGACAACCCCGGCCGTTCATGCAGAACAGCCTGGTGGATGGGGGCAAGTTCGCCCCAGGAACAACGGTGTGAGCCGGCCCGCCGCCGGACGGCCGGATTTCGATGGCCGCACGGTTAAGTTGCCCGCCCTCCAGTTTGTCTTCGCGGCCTCTCAAATAGGCGATCCAGCGGCCGTCGGGCGACCAGACCGGGCTCAGGGCGACCTCTCCGTCTTCCGCACCGAGCAGCTTTCGCGGCGACTCGCCATGGATGCCGGCCACCCATAGATCTCTTCCACGCGGGGCAACATCTCCATTCTGAAATGCAATCGACCGTCCGTCCGGTGCGATGGCGGGCCACAGGCCGGCGCGTTGGATGAGGCGCGGCGGACCTTGGCCGACCGTGGTGATCGCCCAAATGTCGTAGACGCCGGAACTTTCGGGAGCGCGTACGCAGGCGATCAGTTTGCCGCCATCCGGGAACCAGCGCAGCCCGGTAATTACATAACTGCTCCATTCCGGCGGTAGAGCCACCGGATTGGTTTCGCCGGAATCGATCGCACGCACGAACAGTCCGTTCCGATCCACGAAGGCCAGATACCTGCCATCCGGCGAAATAGCGGCGCCCTTCAGATAGTCTTCGGTGGGGTTGGCGGTGAGCTGCCGCAGGACGGGCTCCCGCGCAAGGTGCCCCCGTCCGTTCGTCAAACGGTACGCTGCGACGACCGAACCAACCAGGGCCAATAGCGCTATAGAGCCAGCCATACTCCAACGTAGCCAAAGCCGCGGGAGAGTGAGCGCCGATGGTAGCGCGCCAGGATCCGGCACTGGGAAAGGCTTAACCTCGGCTGGACCGGACGCAGTTCCGTTCTCCTCCCAGCGCTCCCGCACGTCGGCCACGAAACGGTATCCGCGTCGCGCCAGGGTCACAATGTAACGATGCTCGTCCGGGCTCTCATCGAGCGCCTTCCGCAAGCTGGAAATGTTGCGCCCGAGATTGCCTTCTTCCACCACCGTGTCCGGCCAAACGCGCCCGATCAACTCGTCCTTGGTAAGTATCTCGCCATGGCATTCGACGAGCGCCAGCAGGATATCGAAAGCCTTGCCGGTCAGGGGCACGGACTCGCCGTTTTGCAGCAGAAGGCGCTTTTGAGGATCGACGCGGAAGGAACCAAACTCGTACAGCAGCTTTCGGGTGGTTGTTTCCGGGTTTTTCCGAGTTTTTCCGGCTTCCTGCATAGTCTTGACGCCACAAAGCGCCCACACTGGATCGGGTAACGAGAGAGGGGCGGCGGAATGGCCGGGCCTAATCGATTCTACACCTCGCGCTTGCGGTGCGCCAGTACTTAGGGGGTTTTGGGGAAAATGAAAACAAGGACTTCTATGTCCGGGACTGTTTGCTTCCTGCCTATGGCTGTTGTAGCTATTACCGGCCTTTGCTTTGGCCAGACCCCTTCATTTGTGAACGGAACCTTGTTTAACGGAGGTTCTGTGGTTTCCCATTACAGCCCACTTTCCGTCGCGGTAGTTGCCGTCGGCGACTTCAACCATGACGGAGTGCCGGACCTGATCACGTGGTGTTACGGTAACGTCATCGGATGGGGGATCATGCTTGGCAACGGGGATGGCACCTTCCAGCCGGTAGTGTCCATCGCCACCAACGGCGGGTACGGCGGAGTGGGCGGCATCGTTATCGGCGACTTCAATAACGACGGTAATGTGGACTTCGCCGTCACCTTCTCGGAAGACCCCACGGGAGCCGGGACGCTCCAGGTTTATCTCGGCAACGGCGCGGGCGGCTTCACCCTCAGCACAACGTCCCCGCTACCGGGCGGTCTCGGGCAATTCCAGCCCGGCGGCGGATTGACAACCGCCGACCTCCGCGGCAACGGACACCTCGACCTGATCGCTCTCGATCCCCACAATGGCGTCGACGTCTTTCTTGGGAACGGCGATGGAACGTTTCAGCCGGCAGCGGCGGTCGGACTCCCTTACAATCCGCCTACCTCGGGGGCCATCACAGCGGGGGACGTCAATCATGACGGAAAGCCCGACCTGGTAGTCGCGGCCAACGCCAACAGCGACGGTATCTGCGTGCTGATCGGCAACGGCGACGGCACTTTCCAAAACGGTGTGTTTTACACGCAAGGTTCAAATACTGGCGCCACGGCTGTAGCCATCGGGCAGTTCATCGCGAACGACAGCGGAGACGTGGTGATGGGAACTGGAAACGGCGCATACGTATACCTCAATAATGGCGACGGCACGTTCGCGACTCCGGTTCTATATGGTCCCGGGTGGATAGATTCCATCGTGGTCGCCGATATAAATGGCGATGGGAAGAATGACCTTATGGTGAGTTCCTATTTGGCCTCGGCGGTATGGGTCATGCTGGGCAACGGAGAAGGCGGATTCACGGCAGGATCGTCATTCGCCACGGACGGTTACCCGAACAATCTGGTGGTAGCCGACTTTAATGGCGACAAGAAACTGGACTTCGCCACGTCCAACAGGAACGGCCAGTGGGTGACGGTGGGCCTCGGAAACGGGGACGGCACTTTCCGAAGCAGCCAGAGTTACGGCTACAGTTTCGGGAACGCCATCAATGGCATCGCAACCGCGGACCTGAACAACGACGGCAATCTGGACATCGTGGAAGCAGGCGGCGGCACTGGGGTTGGATTGACGGTGATGCTCGGCAGTTCCCACGGCGTGTTCGGCGCGCCCACCTCCGTCACGCTCGGATGCGGCAACGTTGCCAACTCGGTCGCCCTAGGCGACGTCAACCGGGACGGCAACGTAGATGCAGTTGCGACCACGACCAATGGAGGGTGCCAGAACAACGAGGTTGCCGTGCTGGAGGGCCTCGGCACCGGAAACTTCAACGCGCCGGTCTACTATTCCACCGGGTCCACCGAGCAGTCCACGAGCATTCAGTTGGCCGACTTCAGAGGCGACGGCAGACTGGACATAGTGGTCTCGAACGGAGACGGCAGCCTGAGTGTGCTTCTGAACAACGGCCAAGGCGTCTACGGCGCGGCCACCGTGATTGCCGGCGCCAGCGGTGCGGATGCCGGAAATATCGTGATCGGCGACTTCAACAACGATGGCAAACTGGATATCGCCGTCACCGACTACAGCCAGCAGCAAATCAACGTGCTCCTGGGAAATGGAGACGGCACATTCCAATCTCCGATCGGCACAGCTTCGCCGATTCATCTTAATCCGAGTGGCCTGGCCGGCGGCGACTTCAACAACGACGGCAAGCTGGATCTGGCGGTCACCGGCGAGGACTATTCAGGATCGCTTGTAATTTTAACCGGGAACGGCGATGGCACGTTCACGGCGGGCGCCCCTTACCAGTTCGGCACGTTCGAGGAATGCACAACCGAATCCGGTCCGTACTGGATCGGCGTCGGCGATCTCAACCAGGATGGCAAGCTGGATCTGGCGATTGCCGTCCAATCCGAAAATTGCAGCACCGAATATTACGGAGAAAACAGTTTGGGGTCGGCGGTAATCTACACCGGCAACGGCGACGGCACCTTCAATTTGAACATCGGGCCATGGCTCGGCGGCGTTCAAGACTCTGGGATTGTCTTGGGAGATTTCAACAGCGATGGCATGACCGACATGGCGGTAGTCGGCGGCGCGGGATGGGCCACCTATTACTGGGCGACCATCATGCTCAACAACACGCAGCCCGTGAGTGTCTCGCCGCTCGCCATAAAGTACAAGGCGCAGTATGTGAACACCAGCGGCGCCGCTCAAACCGTGCTTTTTACCAATGATGAAAAGACATCGCTCGGGGTTGGCGCCGCAGCGCTCGGAGGAACGGACCCGGGAGACTTCACCTTCAAGTCCGGATGCCCCGGCACCCTGCTGCCCGGCGCGTATTGCACCCTGGCCGTCACCTTCATACCCACCACCGCGGGCGCCCGCACGGCGACTCTATCCATCGCCGATGGCGCCGGCACGCAGAGCGTCTCACTGACCGGTACCGGCGCGGATCAGCACCCCGCGCAGCTTGCGGCTGTCAGGCTGTCGCCCCCTTCCGTGGCGGGCGGCGATTCGAGCGCCGGCAACGAGGCCCTACTGACTGGACTAGCTCCGGCAGGGGGCGGTGTGGTGAGCTTGTCGAGCAGCAATCCGGCGGTAGCCGCCGTTCCCGCATCCGTGACGGTACCTGCGGGCGCATCCGGCTCGCCGGGGTTCACTATCGCGACCAGCGCCGTCACCGCGCAAACTCCAGTGACGATTACGGCCGTTTATCAAGGCGTAACCAAGACCGCCACCCTGACGGTGTACCCCTTGCGGCTTGCGTCTGTCACGTTGTCGCCCCAGTCGGTGCTGGGTGGCGGTTCGACCAGCAACAACGAACTGGCACTGACCGGACCCGCCACGCCGGCGGGCGCGGTGGTCAGCTTGTCGAGCGGCAATCCGGCCGTGGCCGCGGTTCCCGCCACCGTGACGGTGCCCGCGGGAGCAACCGATTCTCCGGCGTTCACCATCACGAGCACGCCGGTCGCCGCGCCAACTCTAGTGACCATTACGGCTCGTTATCAAGGTGTGACCAAGACCGGGACCTTGACCGTAAATCCCGCGCAACTGGAGTCTGTCACACTGTCGCCCCAATCCGCGGTGGGCGGCGTTTCGACCACCGGCAACCAGGTCGTGCTGAACGGAGGTGCCCCGGCGGCGGGCGCGGTGGTCAGCCTGTCGAGCGGCAATCCGGCCATAGCCGCCGTTCCCGCATCCGTGACGGTGCCCGCGGGAACAGCCGATTCACCGTTCACCATTAGGACCGGAGCCGTGACCGCGCCAACTCCAGTGACCATTACGGCTCGATATCAAGGTTTGATTCAGACCGCGACCCTGACGCTGTACCCCGCGCAACTGGCGTCTGTCGCGCTGTCGCCTCAATCCGTGGCGGGCGGCGGTTCGACCACCAACAACGAGGCCGTACTGACCGGACCGGCCCCCGCTGGGGGCGCTTTGGTTTATCTGTCGAGCGGTAGTCCAGCCGTAGCCGCGGTCCCCGCCACCGTTACGGTTCCCGCCGGCGCAGCGCATTCACCGGCGTTCACTATTACCACTATCAACATCGCCGCGCAAACCGCGGTGACCATCACGGCTGTTTATCAAGGCGTGACCCAGACCGCGACCCTGACCGTGAACCCCGCGCCACCGTTCGCCACGCTATACACCTTCAACGTGACGAACGGCGCAGATCCCTACGCGGGGCCCCTGGTACAGGGCACCGACGGCAACCTTTACGGGACAACGTACTATGGCGGGGCCAACGCCGGCGAACTCAGCGGCGGAACCATCTTCAAAATCACCCCGAGTGGCACGCTGACAACAGTGTACAACTTTTGCGCCCAAACTGGGTGCACGGACGGCTCATTCCCCGCCGCGGGGCTCATCCAGGCCACCGACGGAAACCTGTACGGAACAACGAGTGATGGCGGCACTGGTGGGCCCTGTTACGTCTACGCCGGGTGTGGGACGGTCTTCAAGATCACCCCGAGCGGCACGCTGACAACCTTGTACAACTTCTGCTCCGAGACGGCTAACGACGTGTGCACGGATGGCGCAAGCCCCGTTGCGGGGCTCGTCCAGGCCACCAATGGGGATTTCTACGGGACAACGGCTGGTGACTCGTATACCGTCAATGCCGTTCCCCAAGGCACCTTTGGGACGGTCTTCAAAATCACATCGGGTGGCACGCTGACAACGCTCTACAGTTTCTGCTCCCAGCCCGGGTGCACGGACGGCGCAGCCCCCTACGCGGGGCTGCTCCAGGCCACCGACGGCTACCTCTACGGGTCAACGTCCAGTGGCGGGGCCAGCGGCAATGGGACGATCTTCAAGATCACTCCGAGCGGCACACTGACGACGGTATACAGCTTCTGCTCCCAACCCGGGTGTACGGACGGTGTATCGCCAAACCAGGCGCTCGTCCAGGCCGCCAATGGGAACCTCTACGGGACCACCCCCCTTGGTGGGACCAATGAATTCTGCACTAATGGACTAGGCTGTGGAACGGTCTTCAAGTTCACCCCAACTGGGACGCTGACGACGATATACAACTTCTGCTCAATTGGTTCCCCTGCGTGCACGGACGGCGCTTTACCCAACGGGCTGCTTAAGGCCACCGACGGGAACTTCTACGGGTCAACGAGTTCTGGAGGCGCCGCCAGTGGCAGTAGCTGCGGCCTGGGCGACTGCGGAACGCTCTTCAAAATCACCCCCACGGGTACGCTGACCACGCTTTACGACTTTTGTTCTCAAACAAACTGCACAGATGGCCAAAACCCGTTAGCCCCGCTGGTCCAGGACACCAACGGTGATTTCTATGGAACGACCTTTGGTACGGGGACATGCACCGCGGGTGCGACTTGTGGCACGATCTTCAGCCTGTCGCTAGGAATTAGCCCGTTTGTGGAAACACAGACCACCTCCGGCGCGGCGGGTGCTGCCGTCGATATTCTGGGGACGAATCTGACCGGCGCGAACAGCGTCAGCTTTAACGGCACTGCGGCGGCGTTCACGGTGTTGGGGCCTTCCGCAATCTCGGCTACCGTGCCGGCCGGCGCGACCACCGGCTTTGTTCAAGTGACCACCCCCTACGGCACGTTTTCGAGCCACGTGCCCTTCCAGGTGTTGCCGTAGAGATCGCCGCGCGCAAGGACACGTCTTTCTCGCCGAAACATGCGTCCTTATCAATGGAGGAACACGCCGCTTCGCATGCCCATCGACCACGAAAGCCGCGCCGCCAGGACGCTGCGGGAAGTCTTCGACTCGGGACGCCCGCTCACTTACATCCGCTCCTCCGAAGAGCAGCGCGTCGCCCGCGTCCTGCGTGAAGTGAGCTTGCGCCTGGCCTCCGCGCCCACACCAGTTTGGGTCTGGAGCCTGACGGACGGCATGCACCGCGATGGTGAACCAGCCCAGCCCGGTTCCCAATCCCCGCGCGCGGCGCTCGATTTCATCGCCGCATACAAAGATGCCGCCATCTTCCACCTGAAAGATTTTCACGAGCCTCTGCGCGAGTCTCCGGAAATCCGCCGGCGCCTGCGCGATCTCTACGAGAGCTGCCTCGACCAGCATAAATTCATCGTCATCAGTTCACCAGTGCGATCGATTCCGGAAGAGGTCGAGCGCAGCCTCCTGTATCTCGAGCTGCGGCCGCCGGACGTGGTCGAACTGGTCGACTTTCTCCGCGACGAGATTCCGGGCGCAGGCCCAGGGGAAGCCACCATCGAACAGATGGCGCGCGCGTCGCAAGGGCTGACGCTCGATGAAACGCGCTACGCGCTGCGCCGCGCCTTCGCCGTCAGTCCCGATCTGGGTCCGGAATGCATTCCGGCAATGCTCGAAGAAAAGCGCCTCCTGGTCAACCGCAGCGGCACCGTCGAGTTCATCGCCGAGGGCGGCAGCATGGGAGAGATCGGCGGACTGGAAGGACTGAAGACGTGGCTGACCGAGCGCCGCAAGCTTTTCCAGATGCGCGACACGCTCAGCGCCGACATCGCGCCCAAGGGACTGCTGATGATGGGCATCCCCGGCTGCGGCAAAAGCCTTTCGGTGAAAGCCATTGCGTCATATTTCGGGCTGCCGCTCTATCGCATCGACATGATCGAGATCTTTTCCGGCCGCCATGGCAAGCCTGAAGGAGCGTTCGTGGCCGCCTGCAAGATGCTGGAAGACATGGCGCCCGCCGTGCTTTGGTTCGACGAGATCGAGATGGGCATCACCTCCACCGAATCAGGCGGCGAGCAAGGCCGCATCTTCGCCTTCTTCCTCACCTGGATGCAGGAAAAATCCCGCGGCTTATTCGTGGCCGCCACTGCCAACCGCATCGACCTGCTGCCCGCCGAGATGATTCGGAAAGGCCGTTTCGACGAAGTGTTCTTCGTGGACCTGCCGCTCGACGACGAGCGCATCGATATTTTCAAGATTCATCTCAACCGCCGGGGCGTCGATCCGGCGGGCTTCAACCTGGCGCAGTTGACCGAATTCACCATCGGCTGGACCGGCGCCGAGATCGAGCAGTGCGTGGTGTCCGCGCTGACCAAGGCCAAGCTGGCGGACCGCGAGATTACCGACGACGATCTGTTAAGCGTCGCGGTGAGTATTGTACCGCTCTCGCGGACAATGAAGGAGCAGATCAATCACATCCGGAGCTGGGCCTTCGAGCGCGCCGTCCGCGCGTCACCGCGCCAGGGCGGCCAGCGGTAGGACAGGCCTCCTGGCTGCCTCCTGGCCTGTCCGAGAGTAGCGCCGCCGATGTGCCTGAAAAGGTATTCCGCCAAACCGATACCACGTTCTGTCTGGTGCTACAATCGTCCTGCCGAAGAAACGACAAGTGGGGGCCGCTACTTTGGCACGGAGAACATGATGACACTATCTACCTGTTGGAAGACGATCTATGCGGTGTTGTTGCTCTACGTTGGGACGGCAACCGCGTCGCCTGCACAGACATTCGCGGTTCTGGCCGACTTCTTCAATTACTGGCCCGCGTACCCGTATTACGGTGTGTTGAGTCAAGGCACTGACGGTAACTTCTATGGAGCAAGCTCGCAGGGCGGGACCTACGGCCAGCTTTTTGGGGTCAGCCCAAGTGGTACCTTGGGACAGATCTATGGCTTCTGTTTCGCTGCCAACTGCGCCGACGGCGGCTATCCGTATGGCGGTCTCGTGCTCGGTGCCGACGGCAACCTTTATGGGACAACTAGTGCGGGCGGCGCTCACGGATGGGGAACGATTTTCAAAGTAACTACAACTGGCGCCTTGACAACGCTATATAGCTTTTGCAGCGCCCCTGATTGCGCCGACGGCGCATCCCCATACGCCGGACTGGTACTAGGCACGGATGGCAATTTTTACGGAACGACGGCAGGAGACGGAACGAACAACCATGGCACCGTCTTCAGAATCACCCCTAGCGGCGCGTTCAAGGCGCTCTATCAATTCTGTGTCTCTTCTGTTCCTTGGTGTACTGACGGTTCCGTTCCGGCAGGCGGTGTGGTGCAGGGTATGGACGGAGATTTCTACGGCACAACCCGCAACGGTGGGAGTGAAGCGTATTTTTGCTTTAACGGCGTAGACTTCGGATGCGGCACGGTCTTCAAAATCACCCGAAGCGGCGCCCTGACAACTCTTTACAACTTCTCCGGAGCCGATGGTCAGTATCCGTACGCCGGATTGGTTCAAGGCACGGACGGAAACCTTTACGGGACGACGTCTTCGGGCGCCGGTAACAGCTTCGCAGGCACGGTATTCAAGATCAGCTCGGCCGGCACACTCACAAGCCTCCACACCTTCTGCGGGTCGGTAAACTGCCCTGATGGCTCCCAGCCCCACGCTGGCCTGGTGCAAGGTACGGATGGAAATTTCTATGGGTCAACTGAATATGGAGGAGCAGGTAATTCGGGCACACTTTTTTCCATTACATCCTCCGGCGCCCTGACGACGCTATATAGCTTCTGTGCATCGGGTAGTTGCGTTGACGGATATGATCCCCTCGCCGGACTGATACAAGGTACCGATGGGGGTTTTTACGGCACAACTGCGTTTGGCGGGAGTGGTGGGGGCACAGTCTTCAGCCTGTCCATGGGCCTTGGCCCGTTCGTGAAGACTCTCCCAACTTCTGGGCCTGGTCGGAGGAATCTGTGGGCGAAGGCGAGCGTCAGGGATTGCTGTCGACGAGGAACCCCCGGAGCTTTTTGCGGGTGGAATCAGCA
>Ga0187867_10000281_pt1 | contig 45948 bp, 43 predicted proteins | sample June2016WEW_13_1_FD_132976 | JGI IMG/M metagenome (GOLD analysis project Ga0187867, IMG submission 132976) | Peatland microbial communities from SPRUCE experiment site at the Marcell Experimental Forest, Minnesota, USA - June2016WEW_13_10 | ecosystem: Environmental > Terrestrial > Soil >...
CAGGAGCAGGCCCGCGGCCTGCGCCAGCGCTGGGAGCAGGAGAAGGGGGCGATGAACGCCATCCGCGACATCAAGGAGCGGATCGACCAGGTCAAGCAGGAGGCGGAGCGCGCCGAGCGCTCGGCCGACTTCGCCCGGGCCGCCGAGCTCCGCTACGGGCAGCTCGGCGAGCTCCAGGGCGGGCTCGCCGCCGAGGAGGCGCGCCTCGGTGAGGTGCGCGGCGAGCATCCGCTGCTCAAGGAGGAGGTCGACGCCGAGGACATCGCCGAGGTCGTCGCCAACTGGACGCACGTCCCGGTCGCCAGGATGCTGGAGGGCGAGGTCCAGAAGCTGCTCCACATCGAGGAGCGACTCCACGATCGCGTGGTCGGGCAGGACGACGCCATCGGCGCGGTCGCCAACGCGGTGCGCCGCGGGCGCGCCGGGCTTGCCGATCCCAACCGGCCGATCGGCTCCTTCATCTTCCTGGGACCCACCGGGGTCGGCAAGACCGAGCTGGCGCGGGCGCTGGCCCAGTTCCTCTTCGACGACGAGCAGGCGATGGTCCGCCTCGACATGTCGGAATACATGGAGAAGCACACCGTCTCCCGCCTGGTCGGCGCGCCCCCGGGCTACGTCGGCTACGAGGAGGGCGGGCAGCTCACCGAGGCGGTGCGGCGCCGGCCGTACTGCGTGCTCCTGCTCGACGAGATCGAGAAGGCGCACCCGGACGTCTTCAACATCCTGCTCCAGCTCCTCGAGGACGGCCGGCTCACCGACGGCCAGGGGCGCACCGTGGACTTCAAGAACGCGGTCGTGATCATGACCAGCAACCTCGGCTCCGACCTGATCGCCGAGCTGCCCCACGACGCCCCCCCGAGCGCACTGGAGAGGGTGCGCGAGCAGGTGATGACCCTGCTGCGCCAGCAGTTCCGGCCCGAGTTCCTCAACCGGGTGGACGAGGTCATCCTCTTCTCCCGGCTCGACCAGGCCCAGCTCCGCCAGATCGTCCTGATCCAGCTGCGCAGCCTGTACGACCGGCTGGCGGCGCGCAAGCTCGAGCTGAAGGTGGAGCCGGCCGCCGTCGACCTGCTGGCGGCCGAGGGCTACGACCCCACCTACGGGGCCCGGCCGCTGAAGCGGGTGATCCAGCACCGGCTCCAGGATCCCATCGCGATGGGCATCCTCGAGGGCCGGTTCTCCGACGGCGACACCGTGGACGTGGACGTCGCCGGCGGGGAGTTGCGGATCACCCGGGTTGCGCCTGCGCCTGTGGAGGCCGTGTCCGCCGGCGGTTGACGCGACCCGCCGGGGTGTCTGGCGTTCTCCGGAGGTGACGACGGTCAGCCCGTCGGGTCCGCGTCCGGAGCGCGCGCTCGTGCCGCTCCGACCGCGGCCGGAGCGCGGCAATCACTCACGGCCGGCTTGGGTGACGCCTCGGAAGCGATCCATTCCCACCGTTGCTCCGCTGGCGGCTCGGGGGGCTCCTCCGAGGCCCGTATGGGCGAGGGGAGGAGGTCGAGCGGTACGGGCGGCACGACGACCATCCCGTCACCGGTGCGGATCAACCGCCAGCCGCCCTCGTGGACCTTCCAATGGTGGGCGCGGCAGACGCTGACGAGATTCTCAAGGTCCGTGGAGCCCCCCTGGGCCCAGTGGGTGAGGTGGTGAGCATGACTCCACGACGCCGGCCGGTCGCAGCCGGGCCAGACGCAACCCCCGTCACGGGCCCGGAGAGCTCGGCGCGTCGCGGGCGCGGGCACCCGTCGAGCCCGACCCACGTCGAGCACGGCGGACGCGCTGTCGAAGACCACCCGGGCAACGGTGGCATCGCAGCCCAGCCGGCGGACCGTCTCGCCAGCGATGGGCCCGCCCCACTCGAGCTCGCCCGCGGGCGAGCCGTCCCGACCGGCGAGGGTGTCGAGTGTCGCCGTGACCTGAAGGTGAGGTCGCCGGCCACCGCTGCCGGTGAGCAGCCCCGCATCCATGACCTGCCCGGCGAGCTCCACGAGGGCGTCGGCGAGCCGGCGGTCGTGACGCCGGAGATCCTCGGCCCCGTTCCGGCGCGCAAGTGGTTCCAGGGCTGTGCGCAGGGTGGCGCCGGCCTCGCTGTCCAGAAAACCACGGAGGAACAGGGCGCCCCCGACACCCGGCTTCAACTCCAGGTAGCGGGCCTCCACTTGCTCCACCTGCTCGACGAGGAAGCGCCGCTGATCAGCAGCGTGCCGCGCGTGCTCACAGTCGTGGCGGAACTTCCCAACCGAGTGCATCCTCGCCTTGGCGAGGAGTGGACCCTCCTCGAAACCGTCAGCGGTCCCCGACCCGGTGACCGCCTCGGCCGTCCGCGCCAGCAGAGCGAGGTGGTCGAAACCAATCTCACCGCCCAGAAGGGCCTCCGTGCTCGCCGGAAGCTGCTCCTCCAGCTCGCCGACGTGGAGCGCGTCGACCGCCGCGGTGGCGGTCGTCCGGCACTCGTGCTTCACCCACTGGATGGGGCTCAGGTGCCCCTGCCACTCCGGCTCGTCGCAGCGAGCGAGCGTCGCCATATCGCGTGCGAACTCGAGCTCGAGGACGTCGATGACGTGGCGAGTGCGGAGCATCCGGTCCCGCAAGGTGTCAGAGGGACGCGCCTGGCGGCGTCGCGCCCGAAAGACTGCGACGGCCCTCTCCACGACGGCGAAGGCATCAGCCCTAGCTGTGATATCGTCGGCGCCGTCACACATGCTGGTAGTATATCGAACAGATGTGCGCAAGGCAATGTCCTGCGTGGGCAAACGCAGCAGGTCAGTTCGGCGGCGAGCTGAGGGCCGGTCCGGATCGGTGAACGGCTCGGCCGGGCCTGCCCGGCATGTCCATGTTGATTATTGAATACTCGCAAGTCGGTTATTATTCATCATGATGATGGATGGCAACTACCTATCCCACATGCTCTTCCAGGCGCCAGCCCTGGACCCTGGGGAGATGGACGTTCTTGAGCAGATTGACGCTCTAAGGGAAACCCTTCGCTACCTTCTCCACGAGCCCAGGCGCTGGGAGGGGTCTCTTCGCCGCGTCGCCATGGCACGTGCCATCCAAGGCTCCAACAGCATTGAGGGGTACGAGGCTCCGCTGGACGATGCGGTGGCGGTCGACCTCGGTGAGGAGCCGCTTGATGCAGAGCAGGAAACCAAGCTGGCTCTCAAGGGCTATCGAGATGCCATGACGTATGTCCTGCAACTCGCCGGTGAAGAGCGCTTCGCGTACTCGGAGCAGCTCATCAAGGCGCTCCACTTCATCATGACCGGCTACGACCTGAAGCACCGCCCTGGGCTGTGGCGGGTTGGATCGGTCTACGTCCGCGACGAGGAGACGGGTGACGTCGTCTATCGTGGCCCCGAGATTGAGCGGGTGCCGGAGATCATGGACGAGTACGTCTGCACGCTGAACTCCGCTTCGGACGTTCCCATGCTCGTGCATGCGGGTATGGCGCATCTCAACCTGGTCATGGTTCATCCATTCCGCGACGGCAACGGGCGGATGGCGCGGTGCCTGCAGACATTGGTGATTGCGCGTCAGGGCGTTCTGTACCCGCTCTTCTCGAGCATCGAAGAGTACCTGGGCCGAAACACTCGCGCCTACTACGACGTGCTCGGGGCAGTTGGGCAGGGCGCCTGGCACCCGGAGCGAGATGCCCGGCCGTGGGTGCGTTTCATCCTCACGGCGCACCTTCGTCAAGCCCAGACCACGCTCAGGCGTGTCAAGGAGACTGAGCAACTGTGGGATGAACTCCACACGCTGGCGCCGCGACGCGCCTTGCCGGAGCGCACCATCCCCGGCTTGTACATGGCCGCCATGGGTTTCCGGGTCCGGAACTCCACATACCGGGCGAACGCCATCGCGGACGATGGCAACGACATCACCGTGGCCACCGCCGGGAGGGATCTTCAACAACTGGTGACGGTGGGGTTGCTGACGCCCCAGGGGGAACGCCGCGGTCGCTTCTACACTGCCTCGCCCGAGCTCGCTTCGATCCGTCAGGCCGTGCTCGAGGCGAGAGGTCGGCGGGACGACAGGGACCCGTTCGCCGAAGCGTGAGTTGGGCAATCCCTACCGAACGGCTCGCCTGCTGATGCCGTGTCGCTGCGCCGATGCGACCTTCGCAACCCTGCTGCGCCTGCACTTCGAGCCCTCGCGCCCCCCGTCCGGATCCCCGCCCGACTCCAAGCTCACCCAGCACGCGGCTGGCGGCTGCGTGAGACAACGCCCGCGTCGGACCACCTCCCTTCGTTCCCGACGTCGCTCGTGCCGGCGGCATCTGAGGCATCAGCTCAGCCGGACCGCGTCTCCCACCCGGACCAGACCGGCCAGGCGGTCGTCCTCCCGCGCGGCGGGACGGATGCGAAGCAGCAGGTCATCGCCGTCGCTGACCATCTCGGAGCCGAGCTCGGCTGCCAGGTAGGAGGCCACCCGCGGGTCCACTGCTCCCAGCGCGGTCAGCTTGGGGACGGCCATCTGCAGACCGAAGGCTGGTGCGAGGTCGGCCATCCGCCGATTCCAGACACCCGCCGGCACCCGGGGCAGAGGTGCGCCCAACCGCGCTCCGAGGAGCAGCGCGAGGGCGAGAGCGCGTGCCTCCTGCGCCGGGGCGATCCCCTCCCAGAGTGCGCGCTCGTGGGTGATGCCGTCGAGGACGTCACGGGCTCGGTCGAGGACATCGTCGGGCGGGATGGCGACCCAGGTGCGCTCGCGGGCGAGCCGTGCCGTCCAGCCGTCGCGAGTGACCACCGCTCCCGGGGCGCCAGCGGCAGCCTCGAGGCATGCCGACAACCTCGTGCCGGGCTCGATCGCCGCGCCGGGCAGACACCCGGTCTCCTCGTCCCACGTGCGAGTCGCCTTCAGCACTCGTTGGCCGCGGATGGCGGCGATCGGCAGGCTCAGATCGTGCAGCCCCAGCTCGAGGGTGGCCGCCACGCTGCCGTCACCACGGCCGGCGGGAGGGTAGACCGCGCCCCCCAGGGTGTCGGCGGCGATGCGGCAGAATCCGAGGCCCCAGCGCTGACGGTCTCGATGACTCCGGGCGGTGGTCACGGCGGTGAGGCTCGCCTCGCCCGGCCAGACGACGTGGAAGGCGGCCTCGTCCTGCACGAGCGTCACCGAGGTGGTCCGCGTGTGGCGCTCGGCGTTGACGGCAAGTTGGACTAGCACGAGCGCGGCCACCTCCGGAGCATCGACCGGAAACGCGGGACGACCGTCGATTCGGACCTCCAGCCCTGTCCTGGCGGTGATCCCGGCCACCGCGAGGTCGATGACGTCGTGCGAGGTTCCAGAGGTGCTCACGCTGCGTCCGGCGACGAGCCGGAGCGAGGTCGCGAGCATCGCGATCCTTCCGCGCCGGATGCCCTCCGACACCTCGGCCGTCTCGTCCATGGCGTCGAGGAGGCGATCCAGGAGAGCGGCTGAGGCCGGATCGGATGCCTCCGAGGCAACCGCCAACCTGGTCCCGCGAAGGGCGAAGAGGACTGTCCCCGGACCCGCTCCCGGCCACTCCGGAGTGCCGGCGATCAGCTCGCCGTCTCGATCGAGGAGGGCGGCGGCGAGGGGCAGTTCCCTGATCTCTGCGATGGTGAGATTCATCGCGGCGCGGCGTGGGGCCCGGCCCCCGGCTGGGCGTCCCCGACCGCCAGCCGGTAGCGTCGATTGCCGTGGCTCACCACCTTGGCGGGTGAGCCGTGCCGGGCCAGCCAATCACCGAAGCGGCGGATGGCCCTGGTGGCGGTCTCCGAGTGGAACGTGACGATCTCGGGGTGGCGGAGCACCAGGCGAACCGCCTCGCGGTGGTGGTACTGGTCCCGGCTGGGGATGTGGACGACCATGGTTCCGTCCTGAATCCTGAGATCGGCGACGGGATGGTCCAGCATCCGGTCCAGCCGGTCCATCAGCGAGCCGTCGCCCTCCCGCTTGTCGTGGAGCCAGGCCCGCGGGTGAGCTCGCTGGATCTCGCTGCGCACCCGGAAGGAGTCCACGTTCGCCGTGTAGACGATCACCAGGCACTCGGGGAGGTCACGGGCGAGGACGCAGAGGGCGTCACTGCTGCTCGACGCCTGGTCCGGCGCCATGCTCAGATCCCAGTCCACGATCGCCACGACCGGGGCCGGCGCGCCGCCCCTCAGGGCGCCGATCGCGCGGCCGGCACTTCGAAACGCCATCGGGTGGAAACCCTTGGCGGCGAAGTGGCCGCGGAGCTGCTCCAGCGTCTCGGCGTCATCTTCAAGGAGGAGCACCTCGGCGTTGGCCTTCATCGGAGCGAGACCATCCCCGTCGCCGAGTCCCGGCGAGGGCGGAGGGCAACGCCGTGCGCGCGCAGCGCCCGACCTGCGGACCGGAAGCTCTCCAAAGGCAGGTCGAATCCACCCGGATGGGCCGAGATCAGTGCCTCGAGCTGCGGGTTGCGCGACCACCCTGGCATTCCAGGCAGGAGGACCCCGGCGCCGGGAGCGAGCCTCATTCCGCCGACCTCCTGCTCCAGGGCCTGGCCGGTGGCGGCGGCCAGCGCCGAGAAGCGCGCAAAGCTGCCGGTGTGGGCGGGAAGACACGGGGGGGTCGGTCCCAACCAGAGGACCAGTACCGGGTGCCCGTGGATCAGGTCGGCGACCCCATCGGGCAGTTGCGGCACCGCCCCGATCACCATCCACGGCCAGGGCCGGCACGACGTCAGGGCCGTCCGGGCGTCCCCGGGCCGGGCGTCCTTGATCACCACCCTGCCGCGATCCAGGCACTCGCGAAGTCCGACCGCGGGCTCTCCGTCCGGGGAGATGACCACCAGCGCGCGATCCCTCTCCACCGCCAGAACCCCGAGGTCGACGGGCCCGGCCTCCATGACGCACTCCTCCGGCTCGCCGTCCTCCGGCCCCCTCGGCGATGGCGGCGAGATGAGGCGAGGCGAGGCGGGCCGGGATGATAGGCGATGCGACACCCCTGTGGTGTTCGGTACCATCCCTACGCTTCGTGTCTCATTCTCGTTTGTGGATTTGTCATGGGAAGAACAGGGTTGAACCGGCGCCGGATCCTGGCCGCAGCCTTCTTCAGCCTGGTCATCCTGGCGGTGCTCGGGGTCATCGTCGGCGCCGAGATCGCGAGTGGCGGGCAGACCGTCAGCGTGCTTCGGCTCCGCGCTGACGTCGAGCGTGGGGCGGTCTTCTCGGCGTCGGACGTCGACGTCGTGCCGCTTCGGATCTCCCCTGGTGACATCAATTACGAGGCGCCGGGCTCGGTTCCCGCGGGGTCCCGGTACGCGCTGTCGCTGCGGGCGGGCGATCTGCTCAGCCCTGACGACATCGAGCAGGTGGGAGCCCAGATCGAGATCACGCTCACGATCACCAATCCGCCGCCGATCCAGCCGGGAGAGGCGATCGACGTTTTTGCATCGGTGGGTCAGAGCCAGCTCCTGATCGGCCATGCGGTCCCGGTCGTCGGGGTGAGTGGAAGCGAGCTCACCGTGCTGGTTGGCAGCCAGGATGAGATGGCCTGGGTGGAGATCGCCGCCTCCAACACGTCCCTCCACGCTGTGGTGGCGGTGACGACCAGTCCGGCCGGGCTCGCTCCGGACGGCGTGGAGCAAGCGATCTGCCAGCTCGCGCCCGAGGAGTGCCTCTCACCGGGTGGTCTGCCATCCTCGGGATCCCCGGCAGCGGCCGCGGTCACCCCGGCGTCGACTCCGAGCCCCACGCCGACACCATGAGCCTGGTGATCGGCGTCGGCACGACGCGAGCCGGGCAGACGTCGACCTACTGGGCCACCTCACTCGCCTGGACACTGGCGGAGCAGCGCCGCGTCGTCCTCGTGGACTGCGACATGGAGGGGGGGACGACCTCCGACCTCCTCTACCTCGGCATTGCCGACCGGAGCCTCGGCAACTGCTTCGGTGACCGGCCAGCCCGGCCCGCGGAGATCGAGGAACAGGCGGTTGCCGTCCCCCAGCGCCCGAATCTGCGGGTGGTCCCCGGTCTTCCGAGCAGCTACGGATACGAGATCTCCGACTGCCTGCGCCGGGTGGGCCCCGCCCTCTCGGGGCTGGACGCGGACGTGGTCATCGCCGACCTGGGGCACCCGCTCGCCCATCCCGGCCTCCGCTCGCCGCGGACCAGCGCGGAGGCGGTGTCCGCGATCTTCGAGCGCGTCTTCCTGGTGATCCGTGACGAGCCGGGGCTGGTTTCTCGGAGCATCAACGTGCTCCGCGCCGCGCGGCCCTCTCACGGAGAGATCGTGATCTGCCGCCAGCGCTCGCGTGCCCACTTTCGCGCCGTCGTCGACACTCTCGAGCGAGAGCTTCCGGAGCTCCCCGTCCGTGACGTCTGGCGATGGGACGAGGGGGCGGCCATGCGGATGGGGGACAGCGGCGTCCCCATCTCTCTGGCCGGAGTCGCACAGGAGCTGGGGCTGTGAGCGCGTACCCCGACCTGCGGTTCCCGCCAGAGGCCCCTCCAGCCGACAGCGTCGTGACCCGCGAGTGGCCGGGCATCCCGGCGGAGGATCGCGAGATCGCGCAGATCATCGCCGCCAAGGTCGCCCAGATGCGGGGGGCCGAGCCCGCCTCCGTTCTCCACGAGGAGCGGCTCCAGGAGGACGTCGAAATCGTGGTCAGGCGCGCGGTCGAGGCACCCCAGGCGAGCGGCCTTCCCCTCCCCGTCGTCGCCGGCCTGGCCGGCGATCCTCAGTACCGGGAGACGACCGTCTGCAACGCGATGATGCTCGCGTCGCATCTCTGGCCTCTCTCTCTCCTCGTCTACGGCGCGGACCTTGAGAACATCGCCTGTCTCGGCCACGATCACTGGATGGTGTCGACGGTCGGCCGCAAGGCGGTGCTCAGGGGCAACTCGCCCTTTCTCTCCGATGACGACGTCATTGAGTACTTCCGTCGCGTTCTCAGGCTTCGAGGGGTGACCGGGGATCAGACCATCACGGACGCCATGCCGATCGCGGAGGCGAACATCGGGTCGGTGGTCCGCGTGGTGGTCGCCAAGCGGCCGGCGGTCTCGGGCCTGGCCAGCGTGAAGGCGTCGGTGCGGATCCCCGCGCGCACCCGAGTCCGCGACCTCTCCGACTATGTGCAGCACCAGGTCATGCCGCAGCCGATGGCGGTGTTCATCGAAGCGCTCGTGCGCGCCCGGGCGAACATCCTGATCGCAGGCGGAACCGGGACCGGGAAGACGACCCTGATGCGCGTCCTCTGCGGGCTGGTCTCGCCCGCCGATCACATCGTCGTCGTCGAGGACGGCGCCGAGTTGCATCTCGACCAGGACCGGGGTGACGGCGAACCCTGGCATGGATTGACCACCGCGGTCTCCACCATCCCCTCGATACGCGCTGACGCCGACGCCCGCCAGATGACCATGTTCGGCCTGGTTCGCCACGCCCTCAGATTCCAGCCGGACCGTCTGATCCTCGGCGAGTCGCGCGGTGACGAGATGGCCGCCGTGTGCAAGGCGCTGATGACCGGGCACGACGGATCGATGACGACCATTCACGCGGAGGACGCCGAGCTGGCCCTCGACCAGGCCGTCCAATATGTGATGGAGAACGCCCGCTTCGCCGGAAACGAGAGGATGGCGCGCCGCATCGTCGAGCAGGCGATCCACGTCGTCATCCACCTCGCCAACCAGGACGGCCGCCGCCGTGTCACCGGGGTCCTCGCCGTGGAGCGGGGTGGCAATCACAAGTGGGTGTACCGGCAGGCGGGGTTCGGCGGGTGGGAGCGAATGACCGAGCTGGTGGGGAACCTTCCGCGAATGGCTGCGCGCCTTCGCCCTCAATTGTGGGGCGACGAGGTGCCGCCGCTGTGACCGCCCTGGTGCTCGCCGCTCCGCTGCCGATCGTCCTCGTGGTGGGAGTGATCGTGGTGCTGGCCTCCGCCTGCGCCGCCTGCGCGGCAATCCTGGACCTCGATCTCAGGTGGCGGCTCCCTCGCCGGGACCGGCGGGTCGCCCTGCTCGAGAGGGAGAAGGACATCGCCGCCGGATTGGGCTGGCCCTGGCCACGCTGGGTCGCACTGCGCCTTTCCTTCATCGGGCTCGGCCTGGTCGTGGCCTGGCTCACGGGGGTCGCTCTGCTCTGGGTCATCGGGCCGATCGCGGGGGCGGTGGGGTTCCGCTTCGCCCTGGCGGGCCGCGCCGCGGGCCGGAGGCTGCGTATGGAGCGCTCCTTCCTCGGACAGCTTCGCAACCTCCGAGACCGGATGGCGCTCTCCAACCAGTCCCTGGACACGGCCCTCCAGGAGCTCGGCCGCAATGCCGGTCCCGACCTCGGCTACGTGCTGGCCCCGCTGGCCAGGGGTGGGTCCACTCTCGCCAATGTCGTCGAGATGGGGGTCAGGGCGCGCTCTCCGATCGTCGAACAGGCGGCCGCAGTGCTGATCTGGGCCCGCAGCCGCAGTTCCGACTTCCTGATCCAGACGATCGACACGGTCCTCCTCCCGGTGGGAGAAGCGCAACTCGCCATCCAGGAGGAGAGCATGGTCACGCTCGCGCAGCAGCGGGCCGTGACCTTCGCGATGGCGACACTGATTGGGGCGATGCTCGCCACCGCGCTGAGCATCGACTCCCTGCGTGCGTACTACCAATCGCTGGCCGGTCAGGTCGTGTTGACCGTGGTCGTCCTCCTGTTCGCCGCGCTGGTCGTCCTCCTCGGGATGATCGTCCGCCCCCAGAGCTGGACCCGCTGGAACCTCCGCCGCCTCGCCGAGGAGCAGGAGCGGCTCGGTGGCTGACCTCCTCCAGGTCGTTCCCTTCGCGCTGGTCGCTCTGCTGGCCGTGGCAATCTGGGCCCTGGGCCTCTCCCGCCTCGATGTCTTCACGCCCGACGACGTGCGGGCCTGGCGCCGCCTGGTGGCGCTGCGTGGTTACGCGACGCGCGCCGGCCGCATGGAGCGGGTGGCGGCTCGGGTACCCCTGCTGCGCCGCCTCCAGGAGGAGCTCGACCTCCATCGCCAGCTCGCCATCGCGGGCTGGTCGGAAACACCATCGGGATTCCTGCTGCGCGCCTTCTTCCTGTCGCTGCTGTCGATGGCGGTCTTCCTGTCGCTGCTGGCGGTCGGGTTGATCGTGAACCGCGACTGGCCGCTTCCTCCTGCCGTCGCCCTTCTGGTGGCCGCACTGACCTTCGCTCTTCAGGTGTCGTGGCTGAGAAGCCGAGCCAGAGCACGCCAGCAGCTGTCGGAGCGCGCCCTCGGCGACATGATGATGCTGGTGGCGATCATGACCGACGGTCGCGGTCTGCAGGTGGAGGACGCGGTCCGAATCCTCTCCAGGTGTGTCGACCACCCGGCGTTGCAGGCGATCGTCGACGCCAGAGGGTGGCAGCGGCTGGTGCACCAGCCCCACCACACCACCATCGAGCTGTACCGCCGCATCGGCGCGGAGTACGGGATTCCCCTGTTCGGAGTGGTCGCGGACGCGGCGGCGAATGCCAACGTCGGCATGAGCGAGCGCGAGACGTACACGCGGGTTGCCCGGGCTGTGTACCAGAACCGGCTGGCGGATTCCCGATTCCAGGCGGCGAGGGCCAAGACGCTGGTCACCGTCCCGGTGGCGATGATGCTGATCCCCCTGCTCCTGCTCATCGGGGCACCCATCTTCGCCACGATCAGCGGCGGGCTGGGCCTTGGCTGAGCGCCGGGGATTGGTTGCGGACTCGCTGATCGCGTTGATCCTGGGCGGGGCGCTGCTGGTCGCCTCCCTGCTCGCCCTCGGACCGCCGGATGTCGGGCTGGCCGGGCAGTTCCTGAGCGGGTCGTATCCATCGATGCCAACTGCGGTTGCATGCCTCTCACTGCTCTGCTATGCCGCCGTCGTCAGCGCCGCAGCGGTGGCGGTGATCGGCGGGGCCCGCACCGCGGGCCGGGGGAGGGGCTCCCGCCGAACCATCCGAGGAGTCGCATTCATCCTCGCCGGCGCCGTCCTCCTCTGCCTGAGCGTCGTCAACCGGATCGAGGGCGGGAGCGCCATCTGCTGCGGCGGAGGTTCCCCGCAAGCGCAGGAGGTCTCGTCCCTTGTGCGCTGACCCGAGTCAGGGCGGCTTCGCTTTCCTGGTCCTCCTGGTCGACGCCGCCGATGCGGTGGCCCTCGCCCGGCTGCTGACCCGGCTCTGCTGCTCCGAGAGCCTTTCACCCGCCGTCGTGCGGGTGCCGCCCGTGCGCGGTCTCGACTTCCTGGCCGACCAGGCGCGGCAGCGAGAGCTCGACGGCTGGTGGTCGGCGGAGGTGCCCGGCTCGGCCCATCCCGTCTACGTGATGATGGACACGGCCGGCCTCGAGGGGTGGCTCGAGGGCGTGGACGGCACGTTCTACATCGGCGTTCAGGATGCCCGGCGAATCGCCGCGTATCCGCCCGAAGGGCCGGCCCGGGTCTTTCTGGCGAGCGGGCCGCTGGATCTCGCGGTGGCGGTGATGCAGGACCACAGCCAGCCCCATGGAGCCGGCGCCGCGGTGTTCGACCAGGCGGACGTGCTGCGCGTGGCCGCGCTCAGCGGGCGCCTCCCCCTTGCAGGCGGAGGCGACCCGGCCGGCGCAGCGCCCGACGCGGTGCCACTCCGCTACCCGGCGACGCTCCGCGAGGCCCCCAGCCCGGTGGGGGAGGTGGCGACCCGCCCCGTGGGGGCGACGCCCGGCGTGAATGCGGCCGGCCGTGCGGCGCCGGTACCGGCCGCACGGGCCGAGCCCGATCACGCCCCAACTCCTCTCGGCCCGCCGCGGCGCCGCGGCAGCGGGCGCCTCGCCGGCGTGCTTCGTGCCCGGGGGCGATTCGGACCCCGGGCGGATGCCGGCCTTGCCCATCAGCTCGCCGGGCGTGGGCCCACGATCGTGGTCATCGGCTCGCGAAAGGGCGGAGTCGGCAAGACCAGCTTCGCGGCGGGCATCGCCATCGTCGCGGGCACCGTGCTCGACCAGATCGGTCACATGGCGTGCCTGGTCGACGCCAACATCGCCAATCCCGACGCCTGGGGACAGATGAACCTCCCGCCCGGGGCGGCGACTGTCCGCGACACCGTGGCGGCGCTGCTCGGCAATCGGGACACCCCCTCACCCGTCCACGCCGCGACCCCGGCGCTGGCCTGCTACCCCGAGGCCCGAGAGACGATCGAATACTCGCGGACGGCCATCCGACGTCTCGCCGGCCACCTGCGGCGTCGCTACACCGTGGTCGTGATCGACATGTCCAACCGTCTGCCGGACCCCACCGCCGGCCCGGAGGCGGCGGTCGCCGCCTTCTGGCTGGAGGTGGCCGACATCCTCGTGCTGCCGACGACATCGGCACGCGCCGACTTCAACGGCGCCCTCGACTACCTGGAAGTGGGCGGTCTGCCCCCGACCGTGGTCGCGTACATCGTCCCCGGCCCTCGCCGGTTGCGCGAGAATCCGACGACCCTCGAGTACGTTCGCGCCCTCCGGCACCGTGCCATCAGCGTGGTCGAGATCCCCGACGACGCCAACGCGGTCCGGCTCGCGGGGATGGAGGGGGTCCCGGTCGAGCAGATCTCTCTGCCGCTGCGCCTCGCCTATCGCGAGCTCACCGAGACGATCGCCGTCATGCCCCGGCGACCACAGGGCTGACCGGGTGTCGCCGCACCGCGGAGGAGCCGGGCTGATCGATCGCCATCCGCAGCTGCTGCCCGTCCCCCTCGGGGACCTCCGACCCCGGCGGGTCCGCTCTGCGCAGAGTCGCCTCCGGCTCTGGCGGAGACACAGTTTCGAGATCCTCGCGACCGGCGGGCTCCTCCTCGCGATCGCGGCCGCGGCGGTGACCCTGATGCGGCCGGCGCTCGCCGTCTATCTCGAGGGGGACACGGTGCACATCGACGGCCTCACCCTCTCCCATCCCAGGGACAACGGCGGTCTCGCCGACGGTCGCCTCTACACGGGCCCGGCCACGCTGCTCCTGGTCCCCCGGCCGGGCGGCGCCGTCGTCGCCTCCGCGGTGACGTTCATGGGGGGCCAGCGGGCGACCGGCGTCTGCTCGTTCGGTCCGCCGGCGGCCACCGAGATCACCGAGAGCTGCGCGCTCCACATCGGCAGCCGGTCGGTCACCTGCGACGATGCGCTGCACTTCGAGACGCCGGGGAGCTGGGAACGGGTCTGCAGCGACGGGCTGCGCGTGGCCGTCTCGGTCCCGGCCGGGACGGCTGCCATTCCCATGCCGTTCCCACTCGGCCGCTGACGACCGGCGGCGGCCAGGGAGGCTACGACGAAACCGGCACCCCGTCGACGCTGGTGAGATCGGCCCGCCACACCAGCCGGTCGTAGTCCTGCCACCAGGGGGTGCAGGTGATCAGGGTCAGCACCTGGCCGCTGGTGGGGACGAGCTGGGTCACGGCGCTGGGCGCGAGGTCCCAGCGCTGGGTGATGGTGTAGACGTAGGTCTGGCAGCTCCGGTTCTCGATGGTGACGGTGTCTCCGACCGCCAGCTGGTCGATGTTCTGGTAGTCGGGCTCGCGGTGAAAGGCGATGATCACGTTCCCGTCGCCCCCCGGATCCGGGCTGCCATACCAGTGCACCATCGACCGGTCGTCGAGCTGGGTCCAGTTCCCGTTGACGGCCACTCCGACGTAGCCGTACTGGGGCAGGCCGGTGAACTCGACCAGGGCGTAGGCATCGGAGTCGCTGCCGCCCCCGCCGCAGGTGCCGGCGCCGGTGGTCGGTGAGGCCGTCGCCTCAGCCGAGGCGGTGGAACTGCTCGACGCCGCCCCCGCCAGCCAGCTGTTGACCGCCTTGACGTCGTTCGCCCCCCGGGCGGCCACCGCCTGCTGAACCGACGCCTGCTGGACCAGGCCGTGCACGGTGATGCCGATCCCGGCGAGGACCAGCAGGCAACCGACGATGAAGGCGATCCGTCGCCTCGGCAAGCGCCACCACATCTTGGTGTGGATTATCGGCTTGGGGGCGCGGCGGCCATCGCCGCCATCTCATCCGCCATCTTGTCGATGGTGGACTGCATGACTCCGCGGATCACCACGGCGCGGATGTCGCTGAGCAGCCGGTCCAGGGTCTGGCCCCGAGCCGCCGCGTCGTCGACCATGGACTCGACGCGCGGAGAGGAGCGCTGGAGATGGAGCTGCGCCACCTCCCTCAGCGCCGGAGCCATCTCCGCGACCGGGACGGAGCCGCCCCACGACCCATCGGGCCCTTCCTCCGGGTCGAAGACCGCGAAGGGGTTGAAGGGTTCGGCTGACGGGGCCGGCCCGGTGGGGGCGGAGGACGGCTGAGCCCGCCAGAGCGGGGTCGTCGACCAGTCGATGCCGCTGATTGCGGGGGCCGCCTTGGGGGCCGGGGCCGGCTGCGGCGCGACCGGGGCGGGCTGCTCGACGGGCAGATCGGCGGGCGCGACCTCCGCCGGCTCGGCGGGCGCCATCGGCTCCGGGGCGCTCTGAGGCTTGACCACCTGGCTCGGGGGCTCCCGGAGGACCGAGACGGTTCCGCGCTTGGTGGCGGCCAGGGGGTCGAGAAGCCCCTCGTCCCCCGGCTCCGGGTGCTTCTCGGTGTAGGTCGCCACCTGGCGGCCGTTCACGATCAGGGTGACCCCGCGGCCGATCGGGGTGTCGAGCTCCACGACGAAGAGGCCCTCGCGGTCGCACAGGTCGGCGAGGAGGCCCTTCCAGTCCATCCACTCCAGCCGCAGATCCTGGTAGCAGGGGATCCCGCGGAAGAGCGAGGGGGCCACCTCCACCACCATCGGGTCGAGCTGGTAGGCGCTGACCGTCGCGTCGGTCCAACCGCTGATCACGCGCAGCGCCTTCTCCCCCTCGTGACGGGCCCCGTTCTCGTAGGCGTAGATCTCGAAGATGGCGCCGCCCTTGACCAGGATCGCCCCCACGGATCCACTCCGACGGCTGACCAGACAGCCGTTGCCGATGACAGGGGCGAGTGCCTCGACGACGATGGCCGGCGCCGGGATGCCCTCGAAGAGGGCCGTTCCGCGGGGGATGACGGGGATCGGATCGTGGTTGCCGGGGGCCCAGCCGGCGAACGGGTCCGCGGAGCCAGGCCGCGACGGGCTCGCCCGGTCAGCCGTGGGTTCGCTGCTGCTGTCGGGGACCTGTGTATCCATCACAGCTATCGTAGTCAGCCGTTTCCTGGTCCTCGACGCGAGGAGTTACGATCGCGCGCGACGTTGTCACGATCCTGTGGCCGGGGTCCCGCCGCAGGTGAGCACGACCTTGCCGAGCTTGCCGCCGGCCTGAAATCGCGCATAGGCGGCCGCAGCGCTCTCGAGGTCGATCGCCGCCGCCACCAGCACGCGCAGCCTGCCCGCCTCGATCAGGGGGAGAAGCTGCTCCTCGACCCTCCGGGCGGCGAGGGCCTTCTCCGCGGTGGAGCGGTTGCGGAGCATCGACCCCATCACGCGGGCACGGCGGCTCATCAGGGCGAGGAGATCCAGCTCGACGCGAGCACCCGCCCCGACCCCGATGACCGCCATCCGGCCGCCACCGGCAAGCGCCCTCACGTTGGCGGGGACGGCGTCGCCGCCCACCAGCTCGATCACCACGTCGTAGGGGCCATGCTCCTCGCTGTCCGTCGGATCGATGGGCTCGGCGCCGAGCTCGGCGACCGCAGGCCGCAGGGCAGGGTCGCGGACGCTCCCCACCACCCGGCCGCCCAGGGCGACTCCGATCTGCACCGCCGCCGTTCCCACCCCGCCCGCGGCACCGGTCACCAGCACGCGCTCGCCGCTTCGGAGATCGCACTGCGACACCAGCGCGTCGTGGGCGGTGATGAAGACCTCCGGGAAGCCGCCGGCCTCCACCCATCCGAGCGAGGGCGGCACCGGCATGGCCACGCGCTCGTCGACGACCGCCATCTCGGCCTGCCCAGCCCCTCCCACCAACGACATCACCCGGTCTCCGAGATGGAATCGGGTCGTCCCCTCGCCCAGACCAGCAACCTCACCAGCGAGCTCGAGCCCCGGGATGTCGGGCGGGAAGCCCGGGGGTGGGGGGTAGAAGCCGCGGAGCTGCATCATGTCGGCTCCGTTCAGCCCGGCGGCCCGCACCCGGACCAGCACCTCTCCCGGCCCGGGTACGGGGTCGCGACGGTCCTCGACCGCGACCTGGCCGTCAGCCACCACCACCGCGCGCATGGGCGACGGTTTACCTCATCCATGCCGTGCGCCGCTCAGGGCCGGCGCCGATCGACACCAGCGCCGGCCCGTGGGCTTCGACCCGGATGAGCCCAGGCGTCCGATCGCTCCGGTCAGCTCGCGACCGGGAGCTCCACCGAGGCGCTCTCGTCGGACTCCTCGGTCGCCAGGTCCTCGCTGGAGCGACGGGCGCTGAGGAGCTTGACCGACTCGGCGACCACCTCAGTGCTGAAGCGACGGAGACCGTCGCCACCGGTGTAGTCGCGCGTGCGCAGCTTGCCCTCGACGTAGACGCGGCGGCCGCGCGTGCAGTAGAGAGCGCAGACCTCGGCAAGACGGCCGAAGCAGATGACCGCGTGGTACTCCGTCTCCTCCTGCCTGTTGCCCTGGGTGTCACGCCACGTGCTGTTGGTGGCTAGCCGCATCCGCGTCATGGGCTTGCCACTGGATGGCAGGCTCTCCGCGTCCTTGGTCAGGTTGCCGATGAGGATGACCCGGTTGACCATGTCTGTCTCCTTGACTGGGGTTGGATGCACGCTCTCCGCCGGCCGCGGATCGCGGCAGGCGGGGATACCGCTTGCGTAGAGGCGCACGGCCGGGGCGTCGTGGCCGCACGCGCCCCGGCGGCCATGCGACCGGTCCCGAAGACCGCTCATGCCGTGGACCGTCCGGATGACCTGGGCGTCGGGAGCGATCGGATTGGTGGGGTGCCGACCAGCCACACCGGCATCGAAGCTCCGGCGGGGGGGACGATGTAGCCGTCGATGTCGCCGGCGGCGAAGGTCAGCAGCCTGGGCGAGTCGTCTCCCTCGGGCCAGTTCTCGGACGAGATCGTCACCGTCAGCGCCCGTCGGTCGACGGCGGTGACGATCCCAACGTGCCCGTCGCTCGAGGCGGTGCCGTTGACCGTCCGGGTATCGGCCGCGATGACCGCCACGTCGCCGGGTCCGACCCCGCCCAGGCCCGTCCCGCTCAGGGTGGCGAATCCGGCGCGCGCCGCATCGTCCAGCCATTCATCCGCATTGCCCCAATTCGACGGGATCCACGAGAGCTGCGAGGCGACATAGGCGGTGCACTGGCCAGCCGGATACCCGGTCCCGGAGGTCGCGTCCTCGGCAACTCCTCCGAGCACGCTCAGGCCGACGGCAAGAGCCGCGGTCAGGCCGGCGATGGTGCGCAGCATCTCCATGCCGTTCAGCTCCCGCGGACGGGCAGGGGCAGCGGGATCCGGCGTGCCTGCTGGACCAGACCGCTCCCGATGCTGGCGAAGCTACCCGGCGCCTGCGCGGCCGAGGCGAGGAAGCGCGGCACCTTGAGGCTCACCCAGAGGGTGGCGAGAGCGTAGAGGGTCGCTCCCAGCCCGCTGCCCTCGGCCAATCCGGTGACGGTCGCCACCCGGAGCACCGTGACCTGCGCCGCCTGCATGAAGAGGGCCACGACGAGGAGTCGCCCCCACGTGCGCGAGAATCCGCGGGTCTCGGGGAGGATGGTCGCGAGCCCGGCCAGCGGCGCGGTGGCGATGAGGAGCTGAAGCACCGCCATCCGAACGACGTACCCGATGGCGAGCAGCGAAACCGTGACCACCAGCGCCAGCACCACCACGATCTCGAAGAGGTCCTGGGCCAGGCTCGAGCTGGCGAGGGCCGACGACGACAGCGGATCGGTCCAGGGCATCGAACCGCCTCCGGCGCCGGCGGCGAAGGAGGTCAGCGCGTTGTTGAGATCGATGGCCATCTGAATCAGGTAGAGCGATGCGTGCATGACGATCACGCCGACCAGGACCCGCGGCAGCATGGCGCGGAAGTCGTACTGGGAATAGAGGCTTCGATCCAGGATCGCCCGCACCGCCACGACGACGACCACCAGGACGAGCAGGGTGTCTCCGGCCAGACAGAAGGCGTGGTTGACGTTGATGAGGGCCGGGTTGGAGGTGAGCGGTTGCGATCCGCGCTGCGACACGTCGACGGTGCTGAAGAGGTAGCGATCGAGCAGCTGGAGGACGTCGTTGCGTCCGCTCGACGAGAACTCGCTCAGGAGCTGCCCGATCAGGCCACCCACCGTGGAGGAGAGCAGGCCGTACGACGCCATCCCGACACCGCCCTCAGTGCATGCCCGTCGGGATGGTTGCGATCAGCGCGTGGGTGAGAGTCCCGGCGAGCTCCGCGCCCACCGTGCCCACCACGATCCTCCCGATCCAGCGCTTGGCCTCGTAGGCGCTGCGGGGATCGGCGGCGACGATCCGGTAGAGGAAGGCGACCAGCAGCGCCAGAGCGCCGATGCTCGCCACGATCCCCTGCGCGAGCGACACCCAGCTGTTGACGAGCGTGGTGAGCGAGTCCATCTGGGCGGCCTCCAAGGTGCGATGCGTTGCACGGGCCGCCCCTCCGGCCGCCGGCCTGGGGCCGACGTCTGGATACTACACAAGAATGTGTTAGCGCGTCAACCCATTGCCTCCAGACGGCCAGGGGTCCGGACGAGGCGAATGCACGCCCTGAACGGGGCTCACCGCCCCGGCGGCGCTCAGGCCTTCTGGAAGCTCGCCGCCGCCGCGCGCTGCTCCGCGGTGAGGGGCACCGGCAGGCGAACGTCGATCTCGGCGATCAGGTCGCCGGTGGCGTCGCCCTTGAGGTGCGGCATCCCCAGGCCCCGGAGCCGGAGCTGGGTGCCGTTCTGGGTCTCGGCCGGGACGGTCAGGGAGATCCGCTTGCCCGCCAGCGTGGGCACCTCCACGCTGCCGCCCAGCAGCGCGACCCCGAGCGGGACGGGAACCTTGACGCGGAGGTTGTTCCCGTCGCGGACGAAGGTGTGGTGCGTCCGCAGCCGCACCTTCACCAGCAGGTCGCCGGCCGCTCCGCCGTCGGCCCCGGGGCTGCCCTGGCCGGAGGCGCGCACCTTGGCGCCATCCCTGATCCCGGCCGGGATCCGGACCTCGACGCGGCGGGTGCCGGAGGTGCCGGTCAGCTCGAGGGTCCGGACCGTGCCCCTGTACGCCTCCTCGAGGCTGATCTCCGCCTCGCCCTCGACGTCGCCGCCGCGCCGGGGCGGGGGCGCGGGGGCGTGCCGCACCCGGCTCGACCCGCCCCCGGTCGCGCCGCGGGCCGCGGCCGAGCCCCGGCCGAAGACATCGTGGAAGAAGTCGGAGAACGGGTTGGTGGTGGTGCCGAAGAGCGACTCGAGCTCCTCCGGGGAGACGGTCCGGTACTGGACCTGCGGCCCGCCCGCCGCTCCCGCCCCGGGGGCCCCGTACCCCGGCGGGAAGCCGGCCCCGAATGCCTGGGGCTGGGAGCCCAGCTCGTCGTAGGTCTTGCGCTTCTCGGGGTCGCCGAGCACCTCGTAGGCCTCGGTGACCTCCTTGAACTTGGCCTCGGCGCCCTTGTTGTCCTGGTTGACGTCAGGGTGGTACTTGCGCGCCAGCTTCCGGAAGGCGGTCTTGATCTCCTTCTCCGTCGCCGCGCGGGGGACGCCGAGGGTCGCGTAGTAGTCCTTGAAGGTGGTTGGCATTGGGGTGAAGTCTGGGCCGTCGGGGGCCCGGGGGTCACTCTGGTGAGTACCTCGCCGTCTTTGGCGCGAAACCCGAGGTGAGTGTCGGCCCCGACTGCGGTCGCGGGTTCGAGCCGATCCGCCTACCAGACCACGCCGACGAGATAGGCGGACGCCTCGGGCACCGAGGCGATCGTCCTGGCCGCGCCGCCGGGCCGCACCTCCACCACGGTCTCAACCGGCGCTCCGACGTTCGCTTCGGGCTCCACGAACCCGCCGCCTGGCAGCGCGAGCGCCAGGATGCCGCTGCCCTCCGTTGGTGGGGACCAGAGGCCCGTCGGCGATGTGAGAGCGACCGCCGCTGCCCCCGGCGCCGCCAGGACATCTCGGAACCCGTCCGGGCCGCTGGCCTCGATCAGCACACTGTCGTCATCCCCCACCGCTTCGTTGACGGTGAGGGTGAGGGACCCCTGACCCAGGGTGAGGGGAAGGGCGTAGACGCCCCGCAGGCTTCCACCGGTGGGCCCGCTCAGCACATCCAGAGCAAGATTCCCCGAGCTGTCGATGCCGGTGCGGGCCACCGCCTCCTGGGTGCCGTCCGGGCTGCCCACGACCTCCACGTCGAGCCCGTCCTCAACGGGGCGCCGGTGTGCTCCCGGCATGGCGCCCGCCGGAGTCGGGCTGGGGCGTGCGCGTCCGCCTGTGGTGGCGACCACGTACCCGCACGCCGCGCCGTTGCTCGAGGCGCCTGGGCAGGGGGCGCTGACATGGATGCCGTCTGCCAGCCAGGCTTTCAGCGCGATCTGGCCGGGAAAGACCGGGTCGAGCAACCTGATGGCGCCCGTCGAGAGATTGACCACAGCGACGCCGGCCGCCTGTGGCGACACAGCAAAGGCGAACGCGACCTCGCTCTCGTCCGGGCTGAGCGTGGCATCAAGCGCCCCGTCAGGGGCGCCGATCTCCAGCCCGCTGGCACCGTCCACCGCTACCGGGAATTGAGACGAGAGCTTGAGGTGCCGCCAGCTCCCGTTGAGCAGGTCACCGACATACAGGCCGGACACGGCGCCCGACCCGCTGCGGCCGGTCGCCACCACGGCCACCCGGTGGCCCACCACCCCCGCCCCCATGGCGTTTGCGGGGGGCGGCGGCATGGGCCGCGGACTCCCTCCGCTGAGGGACACGGTCTCGAGCCCGCACAGCTCCGAGAAGGCCGGATTCGTCGACGCGGCGTTGCAGCCAGTCGCGTCCACCCTCTGCAGAAGGAGCCGGGCCGCCGGCTGAGCCGCGCTGCCCCCTCTGATCATCAGCACGAGCCAACCAGCGGCGATCCCGGCGGCAATCACCAGGACAGCCACCAGTGCGGTGACCTCGGCCCGGTGTCGGGGGTGCCTTCCGAGGTCGGCTCCACTCATCCTCAGCTCCCCGCGAGGACGATGGACGGGGCGGTGCAGAGGTGGCCCACGGGGGAGATTCTGCGATTCGGCCTGTGGGGTTGTCGTGACCGTCAGCGGTCGCCGTGCCGTCCGTCCGCCCGGACGGATTTGGTCGCTTGCTGAGTTGGGACTGGCAAAGCGATCGAACCTCGTGACGCGAGATGTGCCGATCGAGCCCGTCCTCCCGCGCGGGGATGCGAGGATATGAGCCTGCGCGGTCGCCCAGGGCACCGCGACCTCCCGATCGTCCGCAGCCCACAAGGTGACCTCAGCCGTGCCCGAGACCGTCCCGCTCACCCTTCCCGCGATGGGGGAGTCCGTGACCGAGGGGACCGTCGTCAACTGGGCCAAGAAGGCCGGCGACCCGGTCATCGAGGGCGAGACCCTGGTCGAGGTCACCACCGACAAGGTCGACGTCGAGGTCCCCTCGCCGGCAACGGGCACCCTCGTCGAGATCACCGCCCCCGAGGGCGAGACGGTCCCCGTCGGGGCGACCCTGGGCCTGATCGCCCCGGGCCCGGCGACCGCGACCGGCCCCGCCCCGGAGGGCGCGGGCGCACCCGCCTCCCCGTCGCCCGCGGCCACCGCGCCGGCCGTGCCGAGCGCCGAGGTGGCCGCAAGGCCGGCTGAACCCCCTCCGTCCGGAGCTGAAGCTCCTGCCCCGCTCGCCGCCGCACCCCCCGGAGCCACGGCCGTCACTACCGCCCCCCGTGCCACCCAGCCGGCCTCCCCGGCCGTGAAGGCGGACCAACCCGCCCCGACCGCCGGCCGTCCGGAACCGGGCGACGCCCCGCCCGCCCCCGTGGCGTCCCCCACCACACCTCCACCCCCGGCCTCACCCCTGGCGCGCCGCCAGGCGGCGCTGACCGGCGTGGATCTCGCCACCCTCCAGGGCACCGGCCCGGGTGGGATGATCCGGCGCGACGACGTCCGCCGGGACGGCGCCGCGGGCAACGGGACCGCCGCGGCCCGGCCGGCCGCCGCCCCACCGCCCGCCGGGTCCTCCGCCCCCACCCTGGCCCCGGGGGAGACCGGGACCCCGCTGCGCGGCCCCCAGGCGGCCCTGGTCGAGGCGATGGAGCGGAGCCGTGACATCCCCACCGCGACCTCGATCCGGACCATCCCGGCGGCGCTGCTCGACACCCGCCGGCGCCAGCTCAACGAGGCGCTGGCCCGGGCGCGGCCCGACCTCAAGGTCTCCTTCACCCACCTGATCGGCCACGCGGTGGCCCGCGCGGCGGCGGAGATGCCGGGGATGCTCGTCCACTTCGCCCGCGATGCGGAGGGGAGGCCGGTCCGCGTCGACGGCGGCGTCCACCTCGGGCTGGCGGTCGACACCCGGCGCCGAGACGGCACTCGTTTCCTGGTCGTCCCCGTGCTCCGCGACGCCGGCGGCCGCGACTTCGCCGGCTTCCGCACCGAGTACGAGCGGCTGATCGCGGGCGCCCGCACCGGCTCGCTCTCCCCGGACGAGCTCCAGGGCGCCAGCTTCACCCTGACCAACCCCGGCGGGATCGGCACCATGGCCTCGGTGCCCCGGCTGATGCCGGGTCAGGGCTGCATCATCGCCGCCGGCGCCATCGGTTACCCGCCGGAGTACCGGGGCGAGAGCGCGGGGCTGCTGGCGGCGCTCGGGGTGGGCAAGGTGCTGACCCTCACCTCCACCTACGACCACCGGGTGATCCAGGGCGCCGAGTCCGGCGAGTTCCTCGGCCGCGTCGAGGCGCTGCTGGACGGCGCCGACCGCTTCTACGAGGCCGTCTTCCAGAGCATGGGCGTGGACCCGCCGGCCCGGATCGACGCACCGGCGTCCCCGCCCGCGGTGGCGCTCCCCCCCGGGGTCGTCTCCGACCACGACCGGGCCCTGCTGGTCGCGGTCCAGGGGGCCACCTCGCTGGTCCAGGCCCACCGCACCCACGGCCACCTCGGCGCCCACCTCGACCCGCTGGGGACCCCGCCGCCGGGTGACCCTGCGATGCGGCCGGAGTCCCACCACCTCACCCCTGAGCTGATGGCCCAGATCCCCGCCGACGTCCTGGACGTCCACGTGCCCGGCCGGACCCTGGCCGAGGTGCTGCCCAACCTGCGCCGCACCTACTGCGGCACCGTCGCCTTCGAGATCGAGCACATCTCCAGCCACGAGCAGCGCGACTGGCTCCGCCAGCAGATCGAATCCGGCGCCTACCGGCAGCCCCTCTCCAGCGTCGAGGAGCTGCGCCTGCTCTGGCGGCTGACCAAGGTCGACGCCATGGAGCGCTACTTCCGGCGCACCTTCATCGGCCAGCGGACCTTCAGCGGCGAGGGCGTCGACATGCTGGTGCCGATGCTCGAGAAGCTGCTCGGCCTGGTCGCCGAGGACGGCATCACCCAGGTGGTGATGGGGATGCCCCACCGCGGCCGGCTGGCGGTCATCGCCCACGTCATCAACCGCCCCTACGAGCAGCTGCTCCAGTCCTTCGAGAAGGGCGAGCTGCGGGTCGACGACCCCACCGGCGACGTCAAGTACCACCTCGGCGCCACCGGCACCTACATCACCGAGCGCGAGAAGCGGATCGACGTCAGGCTGGTCTCCAACCCCTCCCACCTGGAGGCGGTCAACGGGGTGGTCGAGGGCTGGACGCGGGCCCTCCAGTCGCTCCGCGACGGGCCGGTCCTGAAGCTGGACCCAGAGGCCGCCCTCCCCCTGCTCATCCACGGTGACGCCGCCTTCAGCGGCGAGGGCGCGGTCCAGGAGGTGCTCAACCTCCAGTCGCTGGCCGGCTACAAGACCGGCGGCACCGTCCACGTGATCGTCGACAACCAGCTCGGCTTCACCACCGATCCCTCCGATCTCCGCTCCACCCGCTACGCCAGCGACCTGGCCAAGGGCTTCGACATCCCGATCGTCCACGTCAACGCCGACGACCCCGAGGGCTGCGTGACCGCGGCGCGCTTCGCCCACGACTACCGGCGCACCCACCATCGCGACGTCCTCATCCACCTGGTCGGGTACCGCCGCTTCGGGCATAACGAGACCGACGAGCCCAGCTACACCCAGCCCCTGATGTACCAGCGCATCCGGGAGCATCCGACGGTACGCGAGCTCTTCGTGAGCCGGCTGATCCAGGAGGGGCTGATCACCGACGACGAGGCGAAGGCGCAGTCGGACCAGGTCTTCGCCCGGCTCTCCGAGGCCCACCGGCGGATCAAGGAGCACCTCACCACCCTCATCGACGAGGACACCTCCAACGGCCGCGTCCAGGGCGGGCTGGACGCTCCCGCGGCGCCGCCCACCGCGGTCGGCGAGGAGATCCTCCGGAGGGTCAACGAGGGGCTGTTCGAGGTCCCCGACGGCTTCACCGTCAACACCAAGCTGGCCCGCCAGCTCGAGCGCCGCCGGGCGTCGCTGGAGCAGGGGGGGATCGACTGGGGTCACGCCGAGGCGCTGGCGCTGGGCTCGCTGCTCCTCGACGGGGTGCCGATCCGGCTCACCGGGCAGGACACCGAGCGCGGCACCTTCAGCCACCGCCAGATGGTCCTCCACGACGAGCAGACCGGCACCGCCTGGGCCCCGATCCAGCACCTGGACGGGGCGGGGGCCACCTTCGAGGTCCACAACAGCCCGCTCAGCGAGGTGGGGGCGCTCAGCTTCGAGTACGGCTACAGCGCCGCCGAGCCCGGCTGCCTGGTGCTCTGGGAGGCCCAGTTCGGCGACTTCGCCAACAACGCCCAGATGGTCATCGACCAGTTCATCGTCGCCGCCCAGGCCAAGTGGGGCCAGCGCTCGCGGCTGGTGCTGCTCCTCCCGCACGGCTACGAGGGGCAGGGGCCCGAGCACTCGAGCGCCCGCCTGGAACGTTTCCTGGCGCTCTCGGCGGACGGCAACATCCGGGTCGCCTGCTGCAGCAATTCTGCCCAGTATTTCCACCTCCTCCGCGACCAGGCCCTGAGCCCGATCCCGCGCCCCCTGGTGGTGCTGACCCCCAAGTCGTTGCTCCGGGCTGCCGAGACCAGCAGCGCGCTCGCCGACCTCACCGGGGGCGAGTTCCACCCGGTGATCGAGGACGCCCGGATGGCCGGGCATCGGGAGGCGGTCCGGGTGCTGCTGCTCTGCACCGGCAAGGTCGCCTGGGAGCTGGAGGGCCACGAGCTGCGGGCGCAGGCGAGCGACCTGGCGATCGGCCGGGTGGACCTCCTCGACCCGCTCCCGCTCGACCGGATCCTGGAGCTGTTCCGGCTCTACCCCAACTTGGAGCGCGCCTTCTGGGTCCAGGAGGAGCCGGAGAACATGGGCGCCTGGGCCCACGTCCAGCGCCGCATTGGCCGCCACCGCCCCTACGAGGTGAGCTGGGAGTACATCGGCCGGCCGCGCCGGGCGGCTCCCTCCGAGGGGTACCACGGCTCCCACGTCATCGACCAGGAGCGGGTCCTGCAGGCGGCGCTGGAGACCTCGCCCGCGGTCCAGGCCCACCTCGCCGGCTCGGGATCGGCGGCGGGGGTTCCGCCCGGCGCGGCGTCCCCCGCGGCGCCCGCCGCGCCATCCACCGACGCGCCCGCGGAGACGTCCGCGCCGGGCGGCGCGGCGTCCCCAGGGACCCCCGCCCCGCCCGGTGAGTCGTCGCCGGCCGCACCGAGGGCCGGGCGGCGCCGATGAGCACGCGCCTGGTGGTCCTCGGCGGCGGTCCCGCCGGCGACGTGGCCGCGCTCCGCGGCGCCCAGCGGGGCGCCGACGTCGTGCTGGTGGAGCGGGCCGAGCTGGGCGGTACCTGCCTCAACTGGGGCTGCATCCCGACCAAGTCGCTGCTGGCGACCGCCGACCTGCTCCGGCGCATCCGGCGGGCCGGGGAGCTCGGGCTGCGGGTGGGCGAGGTGGAGGTCGACTTCCCCCGGATGATGGAGCGGAAGGAGGAGGTGGTCACCACCATGCGCCGCGGGGTGGAGGCCGCCTGCAAGCGGCGCAAGGTGCGCGTGGTCCGCGGCCAGGGCGTCGTCGAGGAGGGCGCGGTCCGGGTCGGCGACGAGCGCCTCGAGTACGACCAGCTGGTGGTCTGCGTCGGCACCGAGCCCAGCGGGCTGCCCGGCATCGAGATGAGCCACCCCCGGGTGGTGACCTCCAACGGCGTCCTCCGGCTGGAGGAGCTGCCCCGCCGCCTGCTGGTGATCGGGGGCGGGGTGATCGGTTGCGAGTTCGCCTCCTTCTTCGCCCCGCTGGGGGTCGCCGTCACCGTGGTCGAGGTGCTCCCCCAGATCCTCGCCGGGGTCGAGCCGCGGGTGGTGCGCGAGTTCCGCCGGCTGGTGGAGCGGGAGGGGATCACCTTCCACACCGGGCACCGGGTGGAGAGCGTCGACTACCGCGACGACGGGGTCACCGCCAGGCTGGACGACGGCACCGTGATCGAGGCCGACCTGATCCTGGTGTCGGTGGGGAGGGCTGCGCAGACCCGGGGGATCGGCCTCGAGGCGGCCGGGGTCGAGCTGACCCCCCAGGGCCACATCGTCGTCGACGACCTGCTGCACACCGCCAACCCCCGGATCTGGGCGGCGGGCGACTGCATCGGTGGCCTCCAGCTCGCCCACCTGGCCAGCGCCGAGGGCGCCCGGGCGGTGGAGAACGCGCTCGGGGTGGAGGTGCGGCCGATCGACCGGACCGTGGTCCCGTCCTGCATCTACACCCACCCCGAGATCGCCATGGTCGGCCTCGGCGTGGAGGCAGCCCGGGCCGCCGGCCACGAGGTCCAGGCCGGTCAGGCCCGCTTCCTGGGCAACGGCAAGGCGCTCGGCGAGGACGAGCCGGACGGCCTGGTCCAGCTCTGCGCCGAGGCGGCCACCGGACGGATCCTGGGGGCGACCGTGATGGGCGTCCACGCCGTCGAGATCGTGCACGAGGTGGGGGTCGCCATCAGCGACGGGCTGACCGTGGGCGAGCTGGGCGACATCATCCATGCGCATCCCACCGTCAGCGAGCTGGTGATGGAGGCGGCCGAGCAGGCCGAGGGCCTCGCCCCCTATCTCAGCTGAGCGAGCCGGCGCGGCTGAGCGGTTCTCCAGCTGCGCAGGGTCGTCTGAGCCGATCGGGGTTGTTCCGGCCGCGCCGGGTTGGCCTGCGCCGAGCCGGGCGTTCTGAGCGGAGGCTGATGGCCCGACCCCAGTGAGTTGCGGGCCTCCCGCACCGCCTGCCCGCCCTTCACCCGGCGGTTTGGGACAATAAAGTCCATAACCACATGGCCAGCGATGGGGGTGTCCCCGTCCCCGGATCCAGACCCCCAAAGCAGTAATGTTGCGCAAATGGATATAATGTTGCGCAAATGCCTCGAGGTCGTCCCCCCACTCTCAGCCCGGACCTGAGCGACCGGCTGGTCGAGCTGCACCGCGGATTCGGGCTGGGCGCCCGCGAGATCGCGGAGGCCCTGGAGCGGGCGGGGGTGCCGCCTCCCGCCGGAGGCCGGCGCTGGCATCCGTCGACGGTCAGCCGCTGCCTGGCCCGGCGGGGCGTGGCACTCTCCCCCGGCCGGCCGCGCCGCTGGCTCTCCAGTCCGCGCCCTCAGGAGCCGACACCCCTCCACGCGATCACCGCGATCGCCTGGCGGCGGCGGGCCGGCGGGTCGGGAAGCGACCTCTGGGGCCTGCTCGGGGGGGCGGAACGTCATGGGTGACCTCGACGAGCTCGACGCCGGTTTCGGGCCGGTGCCGCGGGCGGTGATCGGGGCCGTGGCCGCGAACCGTTTCATGCCCCCACGACAAACCGGTGACGTCGATTTCGCCATCTGCGATCGCGACGAGGCGGCCGCCGGCACCGCCCTGAAGGCGGCGGGCTGGCGCCCGGTGCGCCCGCTCCTGCTCCGGCCCCCGATGAGCGGTTTCGCGTGGCAGGCCGCGGACGGCACGCCGGTGGATCTGTTGACGGTCCCCGGGGTCTGGGGGCGCGAGCTGGTGGAGACGGCCATGGCCAGCCGGGAGGGCGGCCCGCCCTTCGCGACCCTACCCCACCTGGTCCTGCTCAAGATGATCGCGGGCCGGACCGTCGACGGCGGTGACATCGCCCGGATGCTCGGCCACCAGGATGCGCTGACCCTGGAGGCGGTCCGGTCGGTGGCCCGCCGGGTGCTCGGTCCCGAGGAGCTGGCTGACCTCGATCAGCTGATCGAGCTGGGGCGGCTGGAGTACGGACCGCGTCCCGAGGGGCCGGCCCCGGCTTAGTCCGCGGGCCTCGCCCGCTGGCGCCCGCGCCCGGCAGCCGGCCACCATCGCGAGCGACCGTATATGCAGCGTTGCCATAGCGGCCGGGCGCGCAGCCTGGCACCATATCCGGGTTGACCATCTCGGTCGACCTCCGTGCCCGGCGGAGCCGCGTCAGCCCGTAGGGGAGGACTCATGGCCACACCCGCTGCGCGACCCGTCGCGCTGGTCACCGGAGCCTCCTCGGGCGTCGGCCACGCCTACGCGCGGCAGCTGGCCGAGGGGGGGTGGGACCTGGTCCCGGTCGCCCGCCGCGCGCCCCGGCTCGCGGCCCTGGCGGCGAGCCTCGGGTCCGACGGCATCTCGGTCGAGCCTCTGGTCGCCGACCTGACCGACCCGGCCGGGCTGGCCGCGGTGGAGGAGCGGGTCGGGCGCGGCGTGGACCTCCTCGTCAACTGCGCCGGGTTCGCCGGCTACATGCCCTTCGTCGAGCTGCCACCCGAGGTCGCGAGCTCGCTCATCGACGTCCATGTCCGGGCGGTGACCCGGCTCACCGGGGCGGCGGTGCGGGCCATGCTGCCCCGCCGGCGCGGCGCGGTCATCAACGTCGCCTCGCTGCTCGCCTTCAGCGAGTCGGCGGTGCTGGGCCGCTTCAACCGTGCCACCTACGCCGCCTGCAAGGCGTTCATCGTCACCTTCACCCAGCTGGTCGCCCAGGAGGTCCGCGACCAGGGGCTGCGGGTCCAGGTCTGCTGCCCGGGGGCCGTGGTCAGCGAGTTCCACGACGTCGCCGGGGTGCCCCGGCCTCCGGCGGCGATGAGCCCCGAGGAGGTGGTCTCCGCCTCCCTGCGCGCCCTCGACGCCGGCGAGGTGGTCTGTGTCCCCGGCCTCGAGGACCCGACCGTCGTCGAGCGGTACCACGACGCCCAGCGGGAGATGCTCCGCCAGGGCAACCGCCCCGAGCTCGCCGAGCGCTACCGGGCCGCGGCCGGCTGAGGCGGCGGGCGGCGGAGGCGGCGGGTGCCTCCTGGCATCGCCCGGGTCAGAGCGCCTCGAGGTCGTTCTGCTTGCGCCGCCGGCGCCGCTGCAGGTGGTACGGCACGCTGACCACCACGGTGCCGGGACGGAAGAGCAGGGCCGCCTTGACCCGCAGGGGGAACTGGTTGTGCAGGAGCTGGTGCCACCAGCGGGTCGCCACCAGCTCGGGGAGGACCACCACCAGGGTGCGGTCGGTGAGCTGCTTGTCGATGGCGTCGATGTAGTGGAGCAGCGGGCGCAGGATCGACCGGTACGGGGACTCCACGATCACCAGCGGCACGTGGTTCCCCCACGCCTCCCAGCGGGCCCGGAGCAGGGCCATGTGGTTGGGGTCGAAGCAGACGTGGACGGCGACCACCTGGTCGGAGAGCGAGCGCGCGAGCGCCAGGCTCTGGAAGGCCACGTTGTTGACCTGGTCGATGGGCACGATGCAGACCGGGCGCACCTTCCCGGGCTCGGTGGGGATCTCCGTGGTCCGCTGCTCCTTGGCGTCGACGTAGTGGCGGTGGATGGCCAGGAAGAGGCTGACCGCGCTGGGCACGATGATCACGATGATCAGGCTCTCGGGAAACTTGGAGACCGCGGTCACCACGAAGACGACGAAGGTCATGCACATGCCGACCGCGTTGAGCGGGAGCCCGTGCTTCCAGCCCGGCTCCCGGCGCTTCAGCCAGCGCACCACCATCCCCGCCTGGGACATCGTGAAGGCCACGAAGACGCCGATGGCGTAGAGCGGGATGAGGTGCGAGACGTCGGCCTGGAAGATGAAGAGGAGCAGGCACGAGAAGAAGGCCAGCATGATGATCCCGTTGCTGTACGCGAGCCGGTCGCCGAGCCGGCGGAACTGGTGGGGCGCGTACTCGTCGCGGGCCAGGAAGAAGAAGAGGCGCGGGAAGTCCGAGAAGGAGGTGTTGGCGGCCAGCAGCAGCACGGCCGTGGTCACCACGCCCACAAAGATGAACAGCGCCTCTCCGATCCCGGTGGACGACGGGAACACCGGGTGACCGTTGACACACTGCAGCGGAGCGGTGAAGGCGTGGGCCGCCTGCTGCAGGATCACCGACTGGTAGCAGGGGTCGGTGGAGCTGCGCACGCTCACCCCCAGCACCTCGGTGCCGATGGTGATGCCGCAGAACATCACCACGCAGAGGGTCCCCATGATGGTGAGCGTGGTCCGGGCGTTGCGCCACTCCGGGACCTTGAAGGCGAGGATGCCGTCGCTGATCGCCTCGATCCCGGTGAGCGCCGAGCAGCCCGAGGAGAAGGCCTTGAGGAAGAGCAGCACCAGCAGCAGGCCGCCCAGGTCCGTGAAGCTCTCGGTGATCTTGATGTGGATCGAGGTGCCGGTTGGATGGATGCTTCCGGTCATCAGCCGGAAGATGTTCACCACGACGGTCAGGATGATGGCCGCGATGAAGAGGTAGGTCGGCGCCGCGAAGATGTTGCCCGCCTGGCGCAGCCCGCGCAGGTTGGCCACCGCGATCAGCACCACCACCGCGATGCAGGCGGCGACACGGTAGTGGGTGGCGGCCGGGAAGACGCTCTGGATCTGGTCGTACCCGCTCGCCACCGACACCGCCACGGTGAGGATGTAGTCGGTCATCAGCGCCGAGCCGGCGATCAGCCCGGCGACCGGTCCCAGGTTGTCCTTGGCGACGATGTAGGAGCCGCCGCCCTGGGGATAGGCCTTGATGGTCTGCCGGTAGCTGAGGCAGACGATGATGATCAGGAAGGCGATCACCCCCATGATCGGCAGCAGGTCGGTGCTGATCGCGGCGGTCCCGGCGACGGCGAGGATCAGCACGATCTGCTCGGTCGCGTAGGCGACCGAGGAGAGGGCGTCGGAGGAGAGCACCGGCAGGGCGCGGACCTTGTCGAGCCGCTCGTGGAGCACCCGGTTGACGGAGAGCGGCGACCCCAGAAGGGCGGTGCGCACCCGGCGCCGGACCCGTCCGAACTCGGTGTCCGGGGCGATCGCCCGGGGGGTGGCCTCCAGCCAGCCGGGCGCCACCGGCTCGAAGCCCTGGGCCTGGGACCGGACGATCCGGACGTAGTGCTCGCCGGGCCGTCCGCGGGTCTCGGCCACGTCCAGCCCGGGCGCGACCTCGGGCCCGGCCGAGGTGCGGCCGGGGGACTTCTCCCAGGCGAGCCCCGCCTCGCGCAGGGCGGTGACCTCGGCGTCCGGAAGCGTCGGCGGTGGGTTCGGGGGCTCGGGGGCCGAGACGTCAGCCATGCGCAGGGGAGTGTAGGGCGGGCCGTTCGAACCGGGAGGCCGCCGGGCGCCGACGGCCCGAGACGGGCGGCTCAGCCCTCGGATCGGTGGGTGCGGGGACGGAGGACAGGGCTCAGCCGGTCGCCGAGAGGCGGAGCAGGAAGACCCGGCAGGGGGCGTGCTGGAGGATGTGGAGGACCGTCCCGCCCATGTAGAAGTCCCCGAAGCGCTCGCGGTAGGTCAGGCCAACCACCGCCAGGTCGATCTCCCGCGCGGCGATCTCGTCGACGATGGCCGGCGCCGCCTCGCGCGCCTGCAGGATCTCGCCCTTGACCTCGAGGTCGTAGTCGTGACCGATCGCCTCGGCACGACCGAGCAGTCTTTCTGCGTTGGCAACCTCGGGCCCCTCCACGGTGCTGAGGGCCAGCCCGCGAGGGACCTCGACGACCGTGACCACCAGAACCGAGGCGTGGGGGCGCAGGGCGAGGCGGCAGGCGAAGCGGACCGCCTCCTCGTCGGTGCTGGTGCCGTTGACGGGCACCAGGATGTGGTGTGGGGTGAATCCCGGCATCAGCCCGGAATCCTAGCCCCCTCGCCGCCCCGGCCGATCGGGTCGGGGGGCCGGTACAATCGCCTCGAATGAAGGTGATCATCGTCGGCTGCGGGCGCGTCGGGGCCCGGCTGGCCAAGCAGCTCGACGCCGAGGGTCACCAGGTGACCGTGGTCGACCAGCTGGTGTCCGCCTTCAACCGGCTGGGGCGGGACTTCGGCGGCAACATGATCGTCGGCAACTGCATCGACGAGGCCGTGCTCCGCCGGGCCGGGGTCGAGAAGGCCGACTGCTTCGTCTCGGTGACCAATGGCGACAACCGCAACCTCATGGCCGCTCAGATCGCGCAGCGCTTCTTCAAGGTCCCGCGCGTGATCACGCGGCTCTACGATCCCATCCGGCAATCGGTGTATCGGGAGATGGGGCTGGAGACCTTCTGCCCGACCTCCCTGGGGGCGGACCTGGTTCGCGACTACTTCCTCACCGGTGTCAACCGCGGCCACGAGACCGCCGACGACCCGTCGACGGTGGGGGCATCGTGAGCCCCGCCGGCGAGCCCCCCTACGTCATCATCGTGGGCGGCGGCAAGGTCGGCTACCACCTGGCCCGGCACCTCATCGAGCGTGACTACGAGGTGACCCTGGTCGAGAAGGACGCGGTCCGCGCGGAGTGGATCGAGCATCAGCTCGGCACCGTCAGCGTCATGGTCGGCGACGGCGACGAGATGGCCTTCCTCGCCACCACCGGGATCGAGCGCGCTAGCGCGGTGATCGGCACCACGGGCGACGACGAGGACAACCTCATCGTCTGCCAGCTGGCGAAGACGAAGTTCAGCGTGCCGCGCACCATCGCCCGGGTCAACAACCCGCACAACGTCGCCGTCTTCAAGGCCCTGGGGGTCGACGCGCCGGTCTCCGCCACCGAGGTGCTGATGGGTCTGATCGAGGCCGAGCTGGCGTCGGAGCTGGTGCGGGGGGTCGCCGTCAAGGCCTCGGGCGCCTGCCTCGTCGACCTCGCCCTGCCGGCCGTCTCCGGCTTCGTGGGCAAGCCCGTCGCCGAGATCTCGCTGCCCAAGGGCGGGATCATCGTCTGCATCGTCCGGGGCGGCCGGCCGGTGGTCCCCGCTCCGGAGACCGTGGTTGAGGCGGGCGACGAGCTGGTCGTCTTCTCCCAGCTCACCGACGTCGCTGCCCTCGGGGAGGCCGTCGCCCGGGGCTGAGGCGCCATCTCCCCGGCACCGGACCAACGGGAGACGCGGGGCGTCGGGTGCCCTATCCGCAACCGACGCTCTCACGCGGGGTGGTCCATCGGGCCGACCGGGTGCGAAGAGGGTCGTCCTGAAAGCCCGTCGATGCCGTCGCCGTGCGCCGGGGTCGCGAGGGGATGGGCGGACAGTGCCGCTTCGCCGTGCACCGGGCGACGAAGGGGTCAGGCGGCGTGAATGTCCCGCCGGCCGAACGCCCAGACGCCGGACAGCGCCGTGGGCTCGGGCCGCGCCATGGGATGGTGGGTCCCGCTCGAGCTGGACGCCATCTCTAGCCTCACAAAGAGACCATGTAGTCTGTTTATTTGGTAGCATCCACCGGATGCCAAGGTTGCGGGACACCACCCGGCTGGAGAGGCGTCGGAGCTTCGTCGAGGCGGCCTGGAGGCGAGCAGCCACCCAGGGGTGGCGTGACATGACCGTCGACGACGTCTGCGTCGAGGCGGGCCTCAGCAAGGGGGCCTTCTACTCCCACTTCGGCTCCAAGCGGGCGTTGCTGGACGCCCTGGTCGACGACGATGCCCGCGCCGTGACGGCGGCCATGAATCGCCTGGAAGCGCGGGACCTCGATGGGCCTGAGCGCCTGCGCCAGCTGACGCAGATCATGCTCGCCCGCGCCGCGGACCCCTCGCGAGTCCAGGTGAGGGCGGACCTCTGGGCCGCCGTGCTGACCGAGCCGGAGATCCGGCAGCGGGTCAACGCCACCGTCGACAGTCAGCGCCGGGTGATTCGGCGCTGGGTGGAGGAGGCGATCGCCCGCGGCGAGATCATCGACCTGCCCGCCAATGCCCTGGCCTCGGTCCTGCTCGGTCTCAATGACGGCCTGATGCTCCACCGCGCCGTGGACTCGGGCGGCTTCCGCTGGGCCAACATCAGCCGGGTGGTGGACGCGCTGCTCGCGGGTGTGACCACGCGGTGAGCCGCGGGATACCGCTCGGCGGGGCGAAGGTCGCAGCCCTCGGCAGGCGGCTGCGGCACCTTCTGGGGGCGCTGGTTGCCCGGCCCGGGTTGGCCTGGCTGCGCAGCTCGCGACCTGGCCTGGCGCTCATGGCGATGGTCGTCGGCGTGGGCGCGGGCTTCGGGGCGGTGGCGTTCCGCTGGCTGATCGTCGCCGTCACCTGGCTGGCCACCGGATACCAGCAGTTCGGTCAGCAGGGGCGGGTGCCCAGCCTCCACCTGCCCTGGCTCGGGGTCTGGTTCCTGCTGCTGATCCCGTCGGCGGGCGGCCTGATCTACGGCCCCCTGATCCAGCGCTTCGCGCGCGAGGCCCGCGGCCACGGGGTCCCGGAGGTGATGCTCGCCGTCGCCGAGAACGGCGGGCGGATTCGACCTCAGGTCACCGTGGTCAAGGCGGCCGCCTCGGCCATCTGCATCGGCGCCGGCGGCTCGGTGGGACGGGAGGGTCCGATCGTGCAGATCGGCTCGGCCCTGGCCTCCGGCCTGGGGCAGATGGCCCGCCTCTCCGAGTCCCGGCTGCGGATCATCGTCGCCTGCGGGGCCGCGGGGGGGATCTCGGCGACGTTCAACGCGCCCATCACCGGCCTCTTCTTCGGGTTCGAGATCGTGCTCCGCGAGTTCTCGCTGGATGCCATCCTGGCCACCATCCTGTCGGCGGTCACCGCGGACCTGGTGAGCCGGGCCTTCTTCGGCTCGGCCCCCTTCTTCGCCGGGATTCCGCACGACCTGGTGGTGGCGGATCCCTCCAGCTACCTGCTGATCGCCGTGCTCGGCGTCGCCGCCGGCCTGATCGGCTTCGGATTCAAGACCGTCCTCTACAGGTCCGAGGATGTCGTGGATCGGCTCTGGAGGGGGCGCCCGGAGTGGGCACGGCCCGCCGTCGGCGGGCTGGCGCTCGGTGCCCTGCTGCTGGCACTCCCCCAGATGTACGGGGTCGGTTACCCGGTGATGAACCAGATCGTCGCCGGCAACGTGGTGCTCTGGCTCCTGGTTGTGCTCATGCTCGGCAAGGTGATCGCGACCAGCCTGACCCTCTCGATCGGCGGGTCCGGAGGCGTCTTCGCTCCGTCGCTCTTCACCGGCGCTGCGGCGGGGATGGCCTTCGGGGTGGTCGCCGAGCATCTCTTCGGGCCGGGCGTGGCCGTCCCCGCCGTGTTCGCGGTGGTCGCCATGGGCGGGGTGTTCAGCGGAGCCGCACAGGCACCCCTCACGGCGACCGCCAGCGTCGTGGAGATGACCGGGAACTTCAGTCTGACCCTGGCCGTGATGCTCACCACCGGCATCGCCGCGGCCGTGTCCAGGACGCTGACCTACGGCAGCATCTACACCACCAAGCTGCTCCGCCGCGGCGTCGACATCGAGCGGCCCAAGCCGACCAGCGTGCTGCAGACCCTCAGGGTCGCAGACGTCATGCATCCCATCTCACCACCGCATGGCGATGGAGGGGTCGCCGCCGGCGGCGCAGGCGAGCCCCGTCCCGTCCCCGTGGACGCGGGGAGGTGGGCCGCCCTCATCGGCTCGGTGACCGACACCCGACGGGCCCAGGCGCTGCTCGCCGACGAGACCCTGGAACAGGCTCTGCGCCAGCTGACCCTCTATGGACGGGTCGGGCTTCCGGTGCTCTCCGCCGATCGCCACCGTCTGACCGGCTGGATCACGCGACGCCAGGTCCTCCGCGCCATGACCAACAGCTTCAGCACGTCGGCGCGAGAGGCGGAACGCGGAGCCATCGCCGCGGAGTTCGGCGACCCCGACCCGCACGCTCGGGTCCACACCCCGAGCAGCCCTCTCAGCGGATACGCGATCGTCGAGATCTCGGTCGGCGCCACCTCGCCAGCCCTCGGGCGCCGCCTCGATGACGTCATCCTGCCGCCCGGCTGCCTGGTGGTGGCCGTCACCGAGGGCCGGGAGCTGATCGCCCCGCGCCCTGACGTCCGGCTGGCGGCCGGCGAGCGGCTGATCGTCCTGGCAGCGGCCACCGACCCAGGGGGTGCATCACCGGCGGCTGAGGTCGCGACCGGCGGGGCTGACGAGGATCCGGATCCGACCTCGTGAGGCCGGAGCGATCTCTCTCGCCAGGTCGGGTGAGACAGAGGTCCGGAGGGCCCTTGAGCGGGTGCCTCGCATCTTCAACTCAGATCCCGCCGGCTCGAGCAGCGCGCCTCTCGAGGTACTGCTGGTGATGCTCCTCGGCTCGCCAGAACGTGGTCGCCGGGACGATCTCGGTCGCCACGGGCCGGCCCAGGGCTGACGCCACCCGTGCCCTGGCCTCGGCGGCGACGGCTTGCTGGTCCGGGCTGTGACAGAAGATCGCAGAGCGGTACTGATCGCCGATGTCGGGGCCCTGGCGGTGGACCTGGGTCGGGTCGTGGAGGGCAAAGAACCTCTCCACCAGGGTCCGGTAGCTGATCAGCTTCGGGTCGAACTCCACCTCCACCGACTCGGCGTGGCCGGTGCGGTGACCGCAGACCTCCCTGTAGGTGGGCTGGTCCGTGTGCCCGCCGGTGTACCCGACGGAGGTGCTGGAGACACCGGGCAGCCTGCGGAAGGCGTCCTCGACGCCCCAGAAGCAGCCGGCCGCAAAGGTCGCCCTGGCCATCTCTCGCCTCCTCTTCATCGACTCGATGACGCGCCGCTCAGCGGCCGGCCGCAGACGAATCCCCGCGGCGCTCCAGGTCGAGGGAGGCAGAGTTGATGCAGTACCGCGGCATGCCGTTCGGACCGTCGGGGAACAGGTGGCCAAGGTGCCCACCGCACACCCGGCAGACCACCTCGGTGCGGCGCATGAAGAAGCTCCTGTCCTCGTGGAGCGCCACCGCGTCCGCGACCGCGGGGGCGGTGAAGCTCGGCCATCCGGTGCCGGAGTCGAACTTGGTGCCGGACTCGAAGAGCAGTGCACCGCAGCCCGCGCAGTGATAGGAGCCGTCGTCGTGCACGTTCCAGTACTGGCCTGTGAACGCCCGCTCCGTGCCCTTCTCGCGAAGAACGTGGAACTGCTCAGGTGTCAGCTGCTTGCGCCACTCCTCCTCGGAGCGAGGTGGGGCGGGGGTGGGGATCGGGTCCATGCTCATGATTGGTCTCCAAACGCTGCGGTACCGGACGGTTTCGCTTGGTCTCCACACCCGCCGGGGCCGGGGACAGGACTTCACCTTCGACTGAGACGGCGGACGATCTCACCCCGCCGGCGCGGGGGCTCTGTGGGGTTGATCCCGTGGGCGGGGCTCGGCCGCCCCGACGATGGCGCCAGCCAGCGGGATCTCGAACCACACCGTGACCCCGTCATCGCCGGACCCGGCGCCGACGGTGCCCCGGTGGGCGTCCACCAGCTCGCGCACGATGGCCAGTCCGATCCCGGCACCACCGCTGTGGCGGGCGCGACTGGGGTCGACCCGGAAGAAGCGCTCGAAGATGTAGGGGAGCGCTTCCGGTGGGATCACGTCGCCGGCGTCGGTGACGGAGACCGTGGCCAGGTCGCTTGCGGACGAGGAGACGCGCACGTGGATGACGGTGCCGGGAGTGGCGTGCCGGATGGCGTTGTCCAGCATGTTGCCCACCACCTGGGCCAGCCGGATCCGATCGCCCATGACGGTTGGCTTCCCGCCGTCGTGCTCGAGATTCAAGGTCAGCTTCCGCTCGGCCATCGCGCCGGCGAAGGCCCCTGCGGTATCTCGCACCAGGCCGACGAGGTCGAGAGGGCGGAGCTCCATGCGGTCCCGGGCCAGCTGGGCATCGCTGAGCGCCCGGAGGTCCTCCACCAGTGCGATCAGGCGGCGGAGCTCGTGGTGCGCGCGATCCAGTTGCTCGGTGGAGGCGGGGATGACGCCGTCGCGCATCCCCTCGAGCAGCCCGAGCAGGTTGTGGAGCGGGGTGCGCAGCTCGTGGGCCACGTCGTTGGTCACCTGCCGGCGCAGATCCTCGAGACGTTTCAGCGAGCCGGCCAGCTCGTTGACCGACTCGGCGACTTCTCCGATCTCGTCGTGGCTCCGGCTCTCGATGGGGGCGGGCGGGGTCCCTGAGGCCAGGCTCCGAGTCGCGGCGCGCACGGCGCGCAGCGGGCGAAGCGCCAGGGTCACGAAGAGGAAGTTGAGCAGGACCGCCAGTGCCGCCCCGATGGCGATGGTCGGATACACCTCCGACGCCACCGCGGCGTCGTAGGCGCGCTGCCCCGCCGCCGGGTCGACCGGTTGCCCGGCGGCATGCATGATGCTCATGAAGCTGGGCGCGGCGATCACGTCCATCAGCAGGATGATGGTGGCGACCGTCGCCGCGATCACCACGCCGTTGAGGCTCACCAGCTGCCAGCGGAGGCCCATGCGGCCCCAGGCGCGGCCCAGGCGAGCCCCGGCGGCGCCGATGCGTGTCATGGGCGCTCCCAGCCTTCGAGCTTGTAGCCGATCCCACGCACAGTGGTTATCCGCACCGAGGCGGAGGCCGCGCGCAGCTTGTCGCGGAGGCGTGTGACATGCACGTCGACGGTCCGCTCACCCGAGGCCGGCTCGTCGGTGTCGTGCACGCGGGTCAGCAGCTGCGCTCGAGTGAAGACCCGGCCCGGCTCCCCGAGCATGGCCGCCAGCAGGGCGAACTCGCGCCGGGGGACGCCGATCGCCGCGCCCGACACGTGCACCTCGTGACCGTCGAGGCGCAGCTCGACGTTGCCCAGGCGCAACACCTCGGGCGGGCGCGGTCCGATCTCCGCGCGCCGGAGCAGCGCGGCCACCCGGGCGACCAGCTCCCGGGGGCTGAACGGCTTGACCAGATAGTCGTCGGCGCCCAGGCCGAGACCCGAGATGCGGTCGACCTCGTCGGCCCTCGCGCTCAGGATCAGGATCGGGACCGTGGACCCGCGGCGCCGGATCTCGGCGCAGATCTCGAAACCGTCTCGTTCCGGGAGCATCACGTCGAGGACCACGCAGCGGGGGGTCACCTGGCGCAGGACGTCCAGGGCCTGCCCGCCGGAGCGGCAGACCGCGGTGGCGTGTCCCTCGTGCTCGAGGTAGGCCCGGACCACGTCCACCGTCGTGGGGTCGTCCTCGACCAGCAGGATCGGGGCGGCGGGCAGGGCCGCGGTGACCTCGACCATGGTCTCCTCAGTATGTCCCGAGCCTGCGTCCGGGCCGCTCGGGAATCTGCGGCGGAAGGCCGGGCGGCACGATGCCGCCCGGCTTCCCGCGCGTCGATGCGGGTTACGGAGTGACCGCGACCAGCCCGGTTGCCGAGGCGGGCAGTCCGGTCACCGGAAGGCCGGCTGCACCCAGGTCCCCGTTGGGGTGGATGGGGGCCGTGGCGATCTCGCCCTGGGGGCTGACCAGGTCGTAGAGGGTGCTGCCCGAGATGGCGAGGTCCACCGGATGCCCGCCGGTGGTGGCGGCCACCGAGGCCCGGAGCGTGAGGTTGCCGAAGGCGCCCACGCCGTAGGTCGAGATGGTCCCCGATCCGGCATTGGCGGTGTAGGCGCGGTTGCCGGCGGCGTTGACGATCAGCCAGCAGGCTGCGTCCTGCCCGTCGGGCACGTCGCTGATCACGGCGAGCATGCCGTCGCTCTGGATCCGGTAGGTGGTCACCGCGGCGGTGCCGGCGGGGCCGCCGGCGGCGTCGGAGACGACCACGTTGCCGGCGGCGTCGAAGCCGAAGCCGTAGGGGGCGGCCCCGGTCGCGGGCGTGGTGACCGCGGTGCCGAGCCGCCCGTTGGCGGCCACGGTGAAGGTGTCGATGGTGCTGCTCCCCTTCTCGGTCACCACCAGACGCGACCCGTCAGGGGTGAACGACACCTGCTCCGGGGAGCTTGCGCCCGCGGAGAGGCTGGCGGTGGCATCGGCCATGGCCACGGGGTGCAGGCCGCCGGCGCCGAGCCAGAGGCCGGAGACGGTGTTGTCCCCGGCGTTGAGGACCTCGACCAGCTGTCCCCAGACGGTCACGCTGATCGGGTCGGCCCCGCCCGACGGCGCGGTGTCGAGCAGCCGGAGATTGCCGTCCGACTCGACCGCGAAGGCGGATACGCTGTCGGAGTCGGCGTTGACGGCGAGCAGCCGGTGTCCCGAGTCGGCGAGCGCCAGTGCGCCCTGCGAGCCGAGAGCCGTTCCGGTGCCGTCCCCCCCGGTGGCGAAGGTGGCGAACGGGATGACATCGTCGCCCTGGGCGTGGAACGCCAGGATCGCGTTGCCGCCCTGGACCGCGGTGGCGTCGCTCTCCGTGTACAGGACGGACGGCTGGTAGTCGGCGGCCCGGGCGGTCACGGCGGCGCCCGCCGCCAGGGTCAGGGCCGCGGCACCGATGAGGCCGGCTGACCGCACCGGCGCCAGGTGAATCGTCTGTCGAAGGGACATCGTGGGCTTCCTCCCGTTCGCAACGCGCCGCCGTGGAGGGGCGGTCCGGGAGCGACGCTGACGCCCCAACATTTCCGCAATGTTTCCGACCACGAGCCGTCTCTCCGGCAGGGCCCGGGCCGGGCAGGGTTCCCTCGGCTCGGCAGGCTCGGGGGTCCCGGGGGTCGCGCGGCGACCCGGGCGCCGGCTTTCTGGAGGGCCCATCGAGGGGCGACGTCCACTTCGCCGTGGTCTCCCTGCGAGAGAATGCGCCCGCATGGCTGAGACGATCCCCACCGCCGGTCCGTCCGGGCGCCTCCTGGTCATCGAGGACGACGCGTCCCTCCGCCGGGTGCTCCGCGCGGCCCTCGAGCGCGCCGGGCACCGGGTCGACGACGCCCCCGACGGACTGGTCGGCGCCGAGAAGCTGGGCCAGGGCGGCTACGAGGTCGTGCTCCTCGATATCGGCCTCCCCTTCATCGACGGCTGGCGGCTGCTCGACACCCTGGAGGGACGGCGCCAGCCCGCGGTGATCGTGATCAGCGCCCGGGGTGACGAGCGGGACAAGGTGCGCGCCCTCGACATGGGCGCGGACGACTACCTGACCAAGCCCTTCGGCTCTGACGAGCTGCTGGCCCGGGTGCGCGCCGTCCTCCGCCGGGTTCGGGGCACCGCCGAGGGAGCCCGCGTCATCCGCTGCGGCGGCGTGGTCATCGACCTCGGAGCCCGGGTCGTGACCCGCGCCGGCGAGGAGGTGCGACTCTCGCCCACCGAGTACGTGCTGCTCGCCGAGCTGGCCAAGCACTCAGGGATGGTGATGGATCATCGGACCCTGCTCACGAGGGTCTGGGGACCCATGTACGCCGGCGATCGCAATTACCTGCGCACCTTCGTCCAGCGGCTGCGCCGCAAGCTGGAGGCGGACCCCTCCGAGCCCGAGCTCATCGTCACCGCGGGCCGGCGCGGGTACCGATTCGGGCCGCCCGCCGAGACGGGGGCGACGCTCGCCGTCTGAGCGGCCGCCGCCTGGGCCGGCGCGTTCCTCGACGGCCCTGCCCTCGTGGCGCGCCCCTCTGAGCCGCCGTCGCTGAGCGCCCCCCCCCGGGCGACCGGCGGGGCCCGGCGCGTCCCCCCGGCTCAGGGTCGTTGACCGAACGTTGACGCTGAGGCGCTCAGGATCGACGCCGTGGACACCGAGTGGCGGTTCGCCGGCCTGCGCTTCCTCGACGTGCGCGACCTCAAGGGCGCTTCCGTCGTCGACGCCGGCGGCAGGGGGCTGGGCACCGTCTCCGCTGTGCTGCCCCGGCTCGACGGCGCCATCGACGTGCTGGTGGCCGAGGACTCCCCGAGGGGGCGGGTGCTCCGGGTGGCCCTGGACGAGGTCGAGATCGACGAGCTGGGCCGGCTCTGGCGCCGTCCCGAGTGGCGCGTCCACCGGGTCGCGGTTCCGGCTCCGGCCGAGTCGTTGACCGAACGTTGACCGTTCGATAGCCAGAGTCCTGACATGCACTTCTGCCGATCTGACCTCGAGGCAGCACGCTGATGCTCGACCTGCTGATGATCGCCATCCTCGCCATCCTGGTCGCGATGAGCTTCCTGTATGTGCACGGTCTGGGGAAGATCTGATGTCCCAGACCTTCGGCTACATCGTCGCCTTCGTGATCGCGGTGCTGGTGACCGGCTACCTGGTCGCCGCCATGCTCTTCCCCGAGAGGTTCTGACCGGTGGCCCTGGACATCGTCGCGTTCATCGTCACCTACGGCGCCGTCTTCGTCGGCGCCTGGTTCGTCGGCCTCTTCATGGTCAGGGTCTTCCAGGGCGAGCGCACCTTCCTGCACCCCGTGCTCCGCCCGGTGGAGCGCGGCATCTACTGGATGACCGGGATCGACGAGGAGCAGGAGCAGGGCTGGAAGGGCTACCTGGTGGCCATGCTCGTGGTCTCGGTGGTCGGCCTGGTCCTCACCTACGTGATCCTCCGCTTCCAGAACGACCTGCCCCTCAACCCCGAGCACTTCCCGGGGGTGCCGGCGGCGCTGGCCTTCAACACCGCGGTGAGCTTCACCACCAACACCAACTGGCAGAACTACGCGGGCGAGGCCACCATGAGCTACTTCTCGCAGATGCTCGGCCTCACCTTCCATCAGTTCCTCTCCGCGGCCACCGGCATCGCCCTGGCGATCGCCACCATCAGAGGCGTGGCCCGGCACAGCGCCCGGACCATCGGCAACTTCTACGTCGACATCGTCCGCTGCTTCCTCTACGTGCTGATCCCCATCGCGGTGGTCGCCACCGTCATCCTGGTGGCCAGCGGTGCCATCCAGAACCTGAGCGGCTACACGCCGGTGGCCACGCTGGAGGGGGTCGGCCAGACCATCTCCCAGGGCCCGGTCGCGGCCATGGAGGCCATCAAGGACCTGGGCACCAACGGCGGCGGCTTCTTCAACGCCAATGCCGCCGCGCCCTTCGAGAACCCGACCGGCCTCACCAACTCGCTGGAGATCTTCCTCTGCCTGGTGATCCCCTTCGGCCTCGCGATCAGCTTCGGCAAGTGGGTCGGCAACGTCAAGCAGGGCATCGCCCTCTTCGCCGCCATGGCCATCATCCTGGTCGGGGGGGCCGCCTTCGCCGCCCAGCAGGAGCAGGCCGGCAACCCGGCGCTCAGCTCGACGGCGGTGAGCCAGGTCTCGAGCGGCACCCAGGCGGGCGGCAACATGGAGGGGAAGGAGGCTCGGTTCGGGCCCATTCAGTCCGCCATCTACAACGCGGCGGCCACGGGCACCAGCACGGGATCCGTCGACGGGGCCACCGACAGCTACACGCCCCTCGGCGGCATGGTCCCCATGGTGCTCATCGAGCTGGGTGAGATCACCCCGGGCGGGACCGGCTCCGGCCTCTACGGGATGGTCGCCTTCGCCATCGTCGCCGTCTTCCTGGCCGGGCTGATGGTGGGGCGCACCCCCGAGTACCTGGGCAAGAAGATCGAGGGTCGCGACATCAAATACGCGGCCCTCGCCATCCTCATCCTGCCCTTCTCCATCCTCGGCTTCGCGGCGCTGGCGGTGCTCACCCCGGCGGGCCAGGCCGGCCCCCTCAACCCGGGCCCGCACGGCTTCAGCGAGATCCTCTACGCCTACAGCTCGGTGACGGGCAACAACGGGAGCGCATTCGCCGGCCTCTCCGGCAACACCCTCTTCTACAACACCACCCTGGCCGCGGCGATGTGGCTGGGCCGGATCATCTTCGTGATCCCGGTGCTGGCCCTGGCCGGCTCGCTGGCCCAGAAGAAGATCGTGCCCGCCGGGGCCGGGACCTTCCCCACCGACACGCCGCTGTTCACCGCGCTGCTGATCGGCACCATCCTCATCGTCGGCGCCCTCACCTTCTTCCCGGCGCTCTCGCTCGGACCGATCCTCGAGCAGCTCCAGCTCCACGCTGGCATCCTCTCCCACCCGTAGGAGCCCAGATTCAGATGACCGTGATCGCCAGCACCGGCGGGACGCCCGGGACGCACAAGCGCCGGCGCCAGAGCAGCCTGTACGACCCCGCCATCCTGGTCCCCGCCATCGGGGCGAGCTTCCGGAAGCTGGACCCCCGCTGGATGGCGCGCAACCCGGTGATGTTCGTGGTCGAGGTCGGCGCCGCCATCTCCACCTACGTCTTCATCACCGGCTTCTTCAACAACGGGGCCCAGGGCTTTGTCGGCCAGATCTGCCTCTGGCTCTGGTTCACGGTGCTCTTCGCCAACTTCGCGGAGGCGGTCGCCGAGGGACGGGGCAAGGCCCAGGCGGCGAGCCTGCGCCGCACCCGCTCCGACACCATCGCCCGCCGCCTGGTGGGCGGTCTCCACGGCACGGAGCAGGGGGTGCCCGCTCCCGAGCTGCGCAAGGGGGACATCGTGGTCTGCGAGACCGGCGACATCATCCCGAGCGACGGCACCATCGTCGACGGGATCGCGTCGGTCGACGAGTCGGCGATCACCGGTGAGTCGGCCCCGGTGATCCGCGAGGCCGGCGGCGACCGCAGCGCGGTCACCGGTGGCACCCGGGTGCTCAGCGACCGGATCGTCATCGAGATCACCCAGAACCCGGGCGAGACCTTCATGGACCGGATCATCGGGCTGGTCGAGTCCGCCTCCCGGCAGAAGACCCCCAATGAGATCGCCCTCAACATCCTGCTCGCCAGCCTCACCATCATCTTCATCATCGCGGTGGTCACCCTCCAGCCCTTCGCGGTCTTCGCGGGCGCCTCGGTGTCGGTGGTGGTGCTGATCGCGCTGCTGGTCTGCCTCATCCCGACCACCATCGGCGCCCTGCTCTCGGCGATCGGCATCGCCGGCATCGACCGTCTGCTCCAGAAGAACGTGCTGGCGATGTCCGGCCGCGCGGTGGAGGCCTCCGGGGACGTGGACGTCCTCCTCCTCGACAAGACCGGGACCATCACCCTGGGCAACCGCCAGGCCGCCGAGTTCATCCCCGC
>Ga0187867_10000283_pt1 | contig 45765 bp, 34 predicted proteins | sample June2016WEW_13_1_FD_132976 | JGI IMG/M metagenome (GOLD analysis project Ga0187867, IMG submission 132976) | Peatland microbial communities from SPRUCE experiment site at the Marcell Experimental Forest, Minnesota, USA - June2016WEW_13_10 | ecosystem: Environmental > Terrestrial > Soil >...
CAAATGCCGAGAGGGCATAGGCGGTCACACGTTTCATCGCAGCTCCCGTGACCGAAGCAACCAAACGACCGTCAGTCTTTCAATACCTGGAATGATCCGGCACATCCCAGCCGGGATATCCATATTTCTGGATTTGATGGAGCGATGATACCGCTTCCGAAAGGGGAAGCGCAAGTTTAAATTTGCACTAGTGACGTAGATTCGATTGTGTGAAAGGCAAACGGGGCAAGGTGGCTTTGGCCTGACGAACCAAAGCCAACCTGGAAAGGAGCCTTACACCCGTGGAAAAGATTGTATCGATCAGCGAGCATTTTCAGCGTTTTCTCAACGATCTGTACGCGCCGGCCCTGTCCGCGACCCATGAGCGAAGACTCTTTGGAAACTGTTCGTGTCTTCTCCGTTGCGCGGAGTCCTTCAGGGTCCTTAGCCACCCGCCCCCAGGGCTACTTACACGAACTAGTGGCTGATACCGTAATTCTGACCACGTAATGCAGCCAGGATTGGGCACCAGGTCCGTCCGCTGGCGGATCGTCCTTCGCATCCCGCCCTGCTCCTTCGGCGCGCTCAACCTTGAATTTAGTATCGACTGCAAGAACATTAAGCGCGCTATCGTAAACCAGGCTTGACTTAGGCTTGGTATTGCCTGGGTTAGCACTGGTAACTTCAATCGATGAGGAGCAGTATTTTGTTCCTACATTCAGGGAGCATCTTCTTGTTCCCGATCTCGTGGCTCCACTATTGTCGGGTGGAACATCCCATTCACAGAATTGATCCTGAAAATGCCACGGTCCGAAGACCTGGCCGGCAATGGTCGTCACCACACCGCTTGGAGAAACCTCGCGGATATTGTCTCCTTCGAGTACAAGCACATTTCCTGCACTGCTGGTGGCAACAGCCATGGGTTCTGAGAACCTCGCTGCTCCGCCCATGCCGTCGTACTCAGCGCTTTCGCCCGCCTTTCCAGCGATTGTTGTCACCTCTCCAGTTGGGGTGATCTTGCGGATGGTGTCATTGTCATAGTCCGCCACATAAACATTACCCGCTTTGTCGGTTGCAACCCCGTGGGGGGAGGAGAAACTTGCATCTGCGCCAATCCCATCCGCGTGGCCGAACACGCCTGCCTTGCCAGCCAACGTCGTCACTACCCCCGCCGGTGTTATCTTGCGGATGGTATGGCTGGACATCTCAGCCACGAAGACGTTGCCTGCGCTATCGGTCGCAATGCTGTAAGGGCGAGAAAAACTCGCATTTGCGCCAATTCCATCTTCGTTGCCAGAGACGCCGGGCGTACCGGCCAAGGTCGTTACTACCCCGTTCGGAGCGACCTTGCGGATGGTGTAGTTGCCATAGTCCGCTACATAGATGTTGCCTGTGCTATCGGTGGCAACGCCGACAGGACTATTGAAACTTGCGCTTCCGCCAATTCCATCCGCATGACCCGTAACGCCCGCAGTGCCAGCCAATGTCGTAACTACCCCTGCCGGCGTGATCTTGCGAATGGTGTTGCTGACCTTGTCCGCCACGTAGACATTGGCTGCGCCATCGGTCGCAATACCAATAGGGTATATAAAACTTGCCGCGGAACCAATGCCGTCGGCGTGCCCCCTCACGTCTGGCGTTCCAGCCAATGTCATTACCACCCCCGCGGGAGTTATCTTGAGGATGGTATTGTGCGAATTTGCTACGTAGATGTTGCCTGTGCTGTCGGTGGCAATGCCGGTCGTGAGACTAAAACTTGGAACAGAAGCAAACGCGCTCGGCTCCTGCTGCGCGTTTGCAGAAATTCCGGACATGGACGCTGATACGATTCCAATTAAGGCGAAGGCACTGACCCAACCTCTGCATGTCACCTTCATCTTGCTTGTTCCTTTCCCCCTGAGAACTACGCATTCCGAACGCGCCTGAGCAGAATTGAGGTGCACCGGTTAATCCTGGACAAGCACGATGGCCGCCTTCGATTCAACGGCATGGATGTCGTCTCCCCGCCGGAATCGGCGGAACCCTTGCACGCCTTATCGGCAAAGCGCAGCCGTTCACTACATTCTATAAGCCGCAAAAGGCCCACCGCCACGATGGACCTTTTGCCGGCAACTCAATTCGATGCGCACGTGCCAGACACCGATACCGGATTATACCTTTTGTCAGGCCAACGTCCTGTGTCTCAGGTCTCGTCCGCCGCGGCGGAGAGACCTGAGACACCTGGCTATCAATTTCAACTACACAGGCCGGAGTCACCCGCCACCTCAGAAGATCAGCTTCAGAGCCAATTGCACTTCCCGGCTGGGAAAGTAGGAAGTGACTACGCCGTAACCAGGGTCGGTTGCGACGCTGTCTGGAGCTTGTGCGTTGGAATGATTGAAGACGTCGAAGGCCTCGGCCCGGAACTCCAGACCGGCCTTCTCAAAGCCCAGGGGAAAGCGCTTGTGCACGCCAAGATCGAGGTCGTTGTACGCGGGGGCGCGGGCGACATTGCGCGGGCAGTTGCCATAGGGCGTGTTGGCCGCGGTAGGGACGGAGACGGCCGTCGGGTCGAGATACTGGAATTGTCCCGGCTGACCCGCGATGGGGGTCCGGCTGCCCTTGCCCAGAACCGGCGTTCCGACCAGATTCGGGCGGTAGAGGAAGCTTGTCTCCGTACTTAGCTGCTGAGCCGTAGTCGGGGAGTAGCTGATGTTGATCGGCAGTCCACTGATGTAGAAGTTGAGAGCAGTCAACTGCCAGTTGCTCAACACGAATTGCATCGGCGCCGCGGCATGCGAGCCGAAGTGCATGCCCTTGCCATAGGGAAGATCCCAGACAACGGCAAGCGAGTCGTTCAACGGCCGGTCATATGCAGAGCGGGTGTAAGACCCCATCATGTTGTAAAGGTCCACGACAGGGCTGTCGTTGTTATTCAGTTCCTGATTGGCGGCAGCCACGTCCTGCGCGTGCGACCAAGTGAAGGAGTCGGTAATGTAAATTCCATCAGCGTAGCGCTTCTCCAACTTCGCTTCCAGGGCGTTGTAGCGCGAGGGACCTTCATTGAAGGATTCCTGGATGGTGCCGTAAGTCTGTATGGGGCGGCGCGCTGCCAAGGTAAGCGAACCGCCGGCCGCGTTGGGCAGAGCCTCGTTATAGTCCTGCACAATCTCCTCGTGGACGCCATAGTTGCCGACATAGCCTACATCGAGAAAGGTGCGGCCGGGCAACTGCCTTTGCACGGAGAGTTGATAGCTCTGGACATAGGTGGTCGGGGTCCGGGCGGGATCGTAGGTGGTGGTCGTGGACAAGGGGGAGTAGTTCGACAGAGAAAGGTAGTTGTTCACGTAGCCAAGCTGAGTGGGCTGGAAGCAAAGGAGCGGATTTGCCGACAACGAGGCGCAGACAGCCTGTCCTGTCTTCGGATAAATTGGCGCGTACTGCGTGATCAGGTTGTCGATGCTGTAAGGGGCGTTCTGCGCCAGTTCATTGACCACGGCGGCGCGGAGGAACTGCTGATAGCCGATGCCGTAAGCGCCGCGCACGACGGTCTTGGAATCGACGCTGTAGGCTAGGCCAAACCGTGGAGCAAAATTCAAATCGTTTCGGTTGATGAGAGCGCGATTGAAGATGGAACCGCCGCTGGCCACAACCAGACCGCCAGTGGGACTGGTGGCGGGGTTGAAGTTGGAGAGCTGATTGTTGGTTTCGAAGGGCGGCGTCGCCAATTCGTAGCGCAGGCCCAGGTTGAGAGTAAGCTTGCGCGACATGCGCCAGTCGTCCTGGCCGTAGAAGAAGTGCATCCGCTGGTTGTATTCGACCACGTGGTGGGCGCTAATCTCGTACTTGCTGCGCGCGCCGAAGATGAAGTCGGCCAGGTTCCAGGCCAGCGCATAGGTGGGGTCGGCGTTGCCATTCGGCAAGGTCGGTGCCTTGGCCGTGCCTGCAGAGAACTTGCCGCCGTAAGTGTCGGAGCCGAAGATCGGCTTGAAGTTGCTCACAACCTGAGATTCATGAAGGTATTCATAGCCGAACTTGAAGCTGTGGTGCCCTTTGAGCCAGGAGTAGTTGACATTCGGATCGTAGACAAACGGATTGACCACGGTCGGCAGTTGGGTGTTGCGTCCGAACTGTGAATAGCCGGTTACGGTGACGGTGTTCAAGCCGCTGGCGAAGGACGGATCGGATGGCACATTGGGTTCCCCGGCGGCGACCAGGAGGTTGGGCTGCCCGATCGAAGTGGGGTTCTGCGCGCCGGCGTTCCAGGTGAAGCCGATGCGCGCATCGAGCGCGGAAACGGTGGTCAGCTGAAAAGTGTATCCCGCCGCCAACTGTTTGTTGTCCTGGTTGATGTTGCCCTTCGCGGTCGAGTTGATGGGAGCCGGAATGGGCGCCGGATCGAGCGCGTTGAACCTGCGCTGACTGTAGCGGGCGAAGGTGGTAATGCGCGGACTGATATGGTAATCCATGCGCGCATCGCCCTTGTCGGAGTCCTCCGTTCCCAACGGGAACGAAGTGTAGTTATTGCCAACACCCGAGGTCTGGGTGGTCAGGGAGCCGGTCGGCAGCAGGCCCAGGACGGTCATGCTCAGGGAGCTGATTTGCGGGGTCGATGTTCCCGGAAGCATCGCCGCCCTAAGTGCAGAGACAGGAACGACGCCTTTGTAAGCGGCTTTGGTGTAGGGATTGGTGATAGGAATGAGGTTGCCGCTCTCGTCGGCGAATGTGATGTTTCCTGATGAATCCGGGACCGCCCACGATTGGGGGGGGAGGGTGGCTTGCATGGGAGCGCGCAAGATGCGGCGGAAGCCTTCGTAGTCGCCAAACAAGAAGATTCTTTCCCGGCGGATGGGACCGCCGATGTCGGCGCCAAACTGATTCTGGATAAGCGTCGATTTCTCGCCGTTGGCCGGCGGAATAGGCCCATTGGCATTCAAGACCGTGTTGCGCAGGTAATCCCACGCGTCTCCATGGTAGGCGTTCGTTCCGCGGCGCGAAGCTTCGTTGACCAGGCCGCCTGCCGATTGGCCGAACTCCGCGCTCTGATTGCCGGTGGTGAAGCGAAATTCGGAGAGTGCATCGGGACTAAGTTGAATCTCCTGATTCGAGAAGCCCAGATCGTTCAAGCTCCAACTGTTGTTGTCCAACCCGTCGAGGAGGAAGGAGTTTACCTGGTTGCGCAGGCCGTTGACGTTGTACGAGGCCTCGCGGCTGGTAGCGCCTTCGATTTCGAGAAAGGACTTGTTTACGCCGGGGACCTGGAGCGAGAGGTCGGCCGCATCTCTGCCGTTCAAGGGCAGATTGACGACCTCGGTCGGATTGATCACCATGCTACGATCGCTGCTGTCGGTTTCAAGCAGAGTGGCCGCCGCCGAGACGAGCACTTGCTGGGAGACGCTGGCGGGAGAGAGAAGCAGATCGACTCTCTGGCGCGCGCCCACGGTGATTGTGAAGACGGAGGTGGATGTGTCCTTGAAGCCGGCGTGCCGCGCCCTGACGACATAATCTCCGGGGAGAACGCTCGAGAATGTGTAGTCCCCCACGTTGTTGCTGGTGGTTGTTTTCGTGATGCCGGTGCCCAGGCTCTCAAGCGTGATCGAGGTTTCCGGCACAGCACCGCCGGTTATTTCGCGAACGGTGCCGACGATGCTTCCGCTATCGAATTGAGCATTCAGGACGGTTGCTGAACAAAGGAGGACAAGAACCAAGAGCAGACGACGCGCACAAGACATAGAGCCCCTTTCGTAGTACTTCCCGGGGATGGAGAGTCACTACCTGCCGTAAACGGTGGTACCCGGAATGGTAGGCACTATAGTACCCTAAAATGACCATTAAAGTGGTATTACTTTAGTGCATACTGCGCGTTGCTACTTTAGTGTCTATGGCGCGCTGCTTGGGCGCAGACGGCCACTTGCCGGGCAACGGCAGAGTTGCCGATATGCCGGTGCTCCCACGAAACGTTTGGCGGAGAGGGCTAGGTTGCAGTTGGGATTGGCGCGATCCGCGAAAACGGCCAGCCGCAACAGTAGCGCCGAACAAGCTGGTCACGCTTGGCTCCCGATGAGTCTACAGGCGAAGACGCCGACACTCGAAGAGATCATGTAACGAGTCGAAAATGTGTTGCCGGTCTTCTCGGGAAGCACATCGGACGGTAAAGAGATCGATTCTGGCAAGCTGCGAGGTTGCTGAGCGGCCCAATGCAATCGATGCGTCAAGAGACGGAAGTCGTAAGAGTTTCATAAGGAATTGTCTATCAAACAAATCCGGCCGTACTCCCTAAGTACTGCGATCCATGTTACCAGCAAGTACCGCGTCGCGGGTTACTGACGGGCCACGGAACTGGCCTTAAACTGGGATTGTTCTTGCAAAGGCTTGTTCAGGATAATAAAACCTTGATTGCAGTTGAACTGCTTGCATGAAATCAGAGAGGAAGTAACTCAATCATGATCGACACGAATGAAACCGAATGGAAAGAGATTGTGATCCGGTTCGTCACTGGAACCATCACATTGCTGGTTGCCTTGGTTATTCTCGCGTTGGCGCCTCTGTCTGTTTCAGCGCAGCAGAAGCCAACAATCGCCGGAGACTATGCAGGAACGCTCGGCCCCCTGCACGTGAATTTGCATCTGAAGGTTGACGCCACCGGCAGAGTGACAGGCACTCTCGACAGCCCCGATCGAGGGGCGATCGGCATTCACTGCGCCAACTTCCAAATTGATGGACAATCTCTCGCTTTCTCCGTTCCCGCTGTGCATGGGGCGTGGAAGGGAACCGTCGCTGCCGACGGAACCCTCAGTGGAACCTGGGATCAGGGCTATTCTCTGCCCCTGAACTTCGCTCGTGATACTGGCGCCCTGGCGGAGAAGTCCTCAAAAACCGGAGAGACCCTTTAAGATTGGCGCAGCGACAAGGAGTCTTAAGTCCCTCCCGTAACTCAACCGTCAGGCTGACGGTTGTTGAATGTGCCCGCATCCCCAAGGTTCCATTACCGTCACCACGCAGGCCGGTGGGCTGTCTCGACGGCGGATGACTGTTGTCATCTGGCTGCTGTCAGCCGTCTCGGCGGCCTCAAGGCACTCTTCGGCCCTGACAGGCCATCGCATCAATTGGGAATTGAACGCGGGCTTCAGCTCTGGATTTCGCTCTTAACGGACCGTTTGCCAGCAACAGGGCCGGGCTTGTTTGCGGTCCTTGCGAGCAACTTCGCGGCGCTGGGGCTGGGGATTGCGCTCAGATCCACTTTGCCCTCCGCCAGTTGCATGAGAAACTCCTGGCTGGAGAAGGGTTTTGCATCCTTGAGCGTCTTGAGGGCGCGCAGGTAGCTGCCGTCGGCCTGCTGCAGGCGGGCCTTAACCGTATCGGCCAGATACGCGGGCAGAATCTCGTCGTGAATGCGGGCCAGGGCGGCCGGATCGCGAACCGGGAAGACCACCTCGCAGCGCTCGAAGAGGTTGCGCGGCATCCAGTCCGCCGAGCCCAAGTAGATTTCGTCGTTGCCCCCGTTGGCAAAGTGGAAGATGCGCGAGTGCTCCAGGAACCGGCCCACGATCGAGCGCACCCGAATCCGTTCCGACAATCCCTTGACGCCGGGACGCAGGATGCAGAGGCCGCGGACGATCAGGTCCACCTCGACCCCGGCTTGCGAGGCCTTGTAAAGCGCTTCGATCACGCTGGGTTCGAGCAGGGAGTTCATCTTGGCGACGATGTGCGCAGGCCGCCCGGCCTGGGCGTGTTCCTGCTCGCGGCGGATCAGCCCCAGAAAGCTCTCCGCCATGGTCAGCGGCGCCACCAGCAGCGGCCGGTAATCGTCGATCTCGGCGTGCGCGGTGAGGTAGTTGAAGACCATGTGCACCCGCTCGGTGATCTGCGCATCGCTGGTCAGCAGGCTCAGGTCGGTGTAGAAGCGGGCGGTCACGGGGTTGTAGTTTCCGGTGCCCAGATGGCAGTAGCGGCGGGTCACGCCATCCTCGTCGCGGCGCACCAGCATGGCCAGCTTGCAATGGGTCTTCAGCCCCACCACGCCGTGGAAGACCTGCACCCCGGCGTCCTCCATGCTGCGCGCCCAGCGAATATTCGAGGCCTCGTCGAAGCGCGCCATCAGCTCCACCACCAGCGTGGCTTCCTTGCTGGCCGCCGCCTCGGTCAGCGCCTCGAACATCGGCGAGTCCTCGCTGGTGCGATAGAGGGTCTGCTTCATCGAGACCACGGCATGATCGTCGGCGCCCTGCTGGATGAAGTCCACGACTGGATCGTAGGAGTCGAAGGGGTGGTGGAGCAGAATATCGTGGAGCCTCAATTCGTCGAAGATATTGCTCGACTTGCGGCTCAAATGCAGCGGCTTGGGCGTAAATGGAGGAAACTTGAGATCCGGCCGCTTCACGTCGCCATAAAAGAACATCAGCCGGGAAAGGTTCACCGGGCCCTCGCCGCGGAAGACCTGATCCTCGTCGAGCTCGAAGTTCACGCGCAGCCGTTCGATAATCTCCGCATCGGCGCCGGTCTCGATCTCCAGCCGCACCGCATCCCCTTTGCGGCGATTGTGCAGCTCCACGCGGATCGACTCCAACAGCGAGCGCGCTTCTTCCTCTTCAAAGTAGAGGTTCGAGTTGCGGGTAACGCGGAAGGCGGCGTGAGCCTGAACCTCATATCCGCGGTACATGCCGGCCAGGTTCTGCGCGATCAGATCCTGCAGCAGCAGGTAATCGAACGCGCCCTCCGCCGCGGGCAGGCGGACAAACCTGGGCAGCGTGCGCGGCACCGTCACCACCCCCAGAACCTGCGGCCCCGAGCTGCGCCGTTTGGCCCGGAGCAGCAGCGCCACGCAGAGCGCCTTGTTCAGCACCCTAGGAAACGGGTGCGCCGGATCGATCGAGATGGGCGTCAGCAGCGGATCGACCTCGCGCTGAAAGTATCCTTGCGCGTAGGCCTGCGCCTCTTCGTCCAGTTTCTTCCACTCCAGCAGCCGGATGCCCTGCGCCCGCAGTTCGGGAAGCAGCATCTGGTTCCAACACTCATACTGGGCGGCCACAAAACTGTGAATATCGGCGGTCAGCGCGGCCAGCGACTCGTCCGGCCGCAGCCCGTCGTAGCCCGGCTCGCGGAAGCCGTCTTCGATGCGCTGCATCAGCCCGGCCTGGCGCACCTCGACGTATTCGTCCAGGTTGTTGGCTGTGATGGCCAGGAACTTCACCCGCTCCAGCAGCGGGTTGGTCGCGTCCTCGGCCTCCTCAAGCACACGCCGGTTGAACTGCATCCAGGAGTGGTCCCGGCCGTTAAACAGCTTTTGTTTCTTCGTGCTTCGGGCCATCAAAGTGGTTCGGGCCATTGAATTCGTCCAGCGCGCCGTGTTGGCAGTCTACAGGATTTGCCCCGCCCCCGGCACGCGAGTTTGCGCGTGAGGCAAAACTCCCCATCAGGCAATCCATACAGCATGCACTGCGGAATGGATGTTAACGGCAGGCAAAAACCTCGGCCGGGGAGCCGCGGTCGAATGGGCTGTCGTCAGTCGCGGGCAGTCGCCGTGACGGCCTGCCGGCGCGCTTTGATGTCCCGCATCGGCGGCTGGCCGAAGAGCCTGCCATACTCGCGATTGAATTGGCTTGCGCTCTCGTAGCCGACATCGAAGGCGGCACTGGCGGCATCCAGGCCATCTGTGAGCATGCGCACCCGCGCGACATGCAATCGCAGCCTCTTCTGATATTGAAGGGGGCTCATTGCCGTCAGCGAGCGGAAATGATGGTGCAAGGTGGAGACACCCATTTGCGCGACCGACGCGAGTTCCTCGACCCGCAAGGGCTTGGCGTAGTTCTCTTTCAGCCAGGCGACGGCTTTGGCTGTCCGGTTGCTCTGTTCTCCCAGCGTGGCGATGGCGCGCAGGTGCTTTCCCTGCGGTCCGCGGAGCAAGCGGTAGAAAACTTCCCTCTGAATCAGATTGCTGAGAAATGGGATATCCTGGGGCGCATCGAGAAGATCGAGCAACCGGGAACATGCCTCGAGCAATTCGACCGAGGTTTCTCCGACAGCCATGCCGCGCGTGCCGGAAGCCGCTTCGGGCGCATGAAACTCCTCCTGGCTGAGAATCTCCCGGACGGTCGGCATTTCTAGCTTTAGCAGGAGGGCCAGGATCGGCTCTTCCCTCGACGCCTTTGTCACCTGGCTGACCACCGGCAGATCGATCGAGGTCAGCAGGAATGTGGACTCGTCGCAAACGAGCGTTGTTCCGCCGACGTTAATGCGCTTCTCTCCCTGAACGAAGACAATCAGCTCAGGCTCGTAGGCCGCGGAGGTGCAATCCGACGGAGCGCTCTTTCGGTAGAGGCTCAGGCCCGGCACGACGGTTGACTCTCTGCCATCCAGGTGAATGTGACCAGCGATCTTGTGGGCTAGTTCAGCCCGCATCGCCACCGCCGGTGACCGGGATTCTGCTCTTGCATCGTTCAGCTTTGTCATTGGAACTCCGCTTGAATCCGTCATGATCAGCGTACCGCTGAATCAGCCGTGCATGCACAGAAAAACCGTGGCTCGACAGAAATAGGCAATCAATAGGAAGGATCGGGATACCGCTGCAAGGACGCCCTGGCCTATTCTTTGGACTGAAAGGAAATGCGGAATAGGCCGAAGACCAGACGCTGACGATGCGAAGCGGTTCGGTCCAAGACGGTCCTAAACAATTGGCAGGAGAAACAAATGCAGAAGCGCAAATTGGGAAGTAGCAATCTGGAAGTATCGGCTCTTGGGCTCGGCTGCATGGGCATGAGCGCCAGCTATGGTCCAGCGAAAGACCGGCAAGAGATGATTGCGTTCATCCGGGCAGCCGTCGAACGCGGCATTACGTTCTTTGACACGGCTGAAGTCTACGGTCAGTTCACGAACGAGGAGCTGGTGGGGGAAGCTCTTGCGCCGTTTCGTGGTCATGTGGTGATCGCAACCAAGTTCGGCTTTGCCCTCGATCCACAGACGGGGCAGCGACTGGGAGGCTTGAACAGCCGTCCCGAGCACATCAAGGAGGTAGCGGATGCCGCGCTCAAGCGCCTCAGAGTCGATGCAATCGACCTGTTCTATCAACACCGCGTCGACCCGGAGGTGCCGATTGAGGAGGTGGCAGGAGCCGTGAAGGACCTGATCCGGGAAGGCAAGGTCAAGCACTTTGGACTTTCCGAGCCCGGGGCCAACACGATCCGCCGCGCTCACGCAATCCAGCCCGTCACGGCGGTTCAGAGCGAGTATTCCCTATTTTGGCGAGGCCCCGAAGCGGAAATTCTGCCGGTCCTCGATGAACTCGGAATCGGCTTCGTTCCGTTCAGCCCGCTGGGCGCGGGTTTCCTCACCGGTAAGATCGACGAGAATACGAATTTCGATAGCAGCGACTTCCGCAGCATTGTCCCTCGCTTTACTCCAGAGGCCCGGAAGGCAAATCAGGGGTTGGTCGATCTGGTTGGCGGGGTTGCGGAACAGAAGAAGATAACATCTGCTCAGGTTGCGCTCGCGTGGATGCTTGCGCAAAAACCCTGGATCGTGCCGATCCCCGGTACAACGAAGCTTCATCGCCTTGAAGAGAACATTGGAGCCGTTTCAGTCGAGCTTACCTCCGACGATCTCAGAGAGATTGATAGCGCAGTTTCAAGAATCAAGGTGCAAGGCGCCCGATTGCCTGAAGGTGCACTGCAGTTGACCGGGCGCTGACCGAAGTATCATCACAGGGAAGGCGAAGGACAGCAGCATAGTTCGCCACTGTCTGAGGCATGCCATCAACCATTCTTCGGGACGGCTCAATCGGTTAGCACAAAGGCAACTTACCTTGTTTGAAAAGGAGTAACAAATGCAAAAGCGCAAATTGGGAAACAGCAACCTGGAAGTCTCCGCAATCGGCCTTGGCTGCATGGGAATGACCTTTTCCTATGCTCCGTTTCCGGAAAGAGAGGATTCGCTCGCGCTTCTTCGCGCGGCCGTCGAGCGCGGCGTCACCTTCTTTGACACCGCCGAGGTTTACGGGCCATTCAACAACGAAGAACTCGTAGGGGAAGCTCTCGAGCCGTTCCGCGGTAAGGTTGCCATCGCCACCAAGTTCGGCTTCGATATCAATCCCGACGGAAGCCGCGGCCCAAAACCAGTGAACAGTCAGCCTAAGCAAATCCGGCAGGCCGTGGAAGGCTCGCTCAAGCGGCTTAGAACCGATGTCATCGATCTCTACTACCAGCACCGCGTTGACCCAGAGGTGCCGATTGAAGATGTTGCCGGAGCCGTCAAGGACCTCATCCAGCAGGGCAAGGTCAAGCACTTTGGCCTCTCCGAAGCCGGCGCAAAAACCATCCGTCGCGCCCATGCCATCCAGCCCGTCACTGCCCTTCAGAGCGAGTACTCGCTCTGGTACCGAACGCCCGAGGAGGAGATCATTCCCACGCTTGATGAACTTGGCATCGGCTTCGTGCCCTTCAGCCCCCTGGGCAAAGGCTTCCTGACTGGAAAAATGGACGGAAGCCGGACGTTTGAAAAAACCGACATCCGCAGTTCGATCCCGCGCTTTGCCCCGGAAGCCATGAAGGCAAATCAGGCCCTCGTCGACCTGTTGGGCGTGATCGGCAAACGCAAGAACGCAACGCCTGCGCAGATCGCTCTGGCCTGGCTGCTCACCCAGAAGCCCTGGATTGTTCCTATACCTGGGACGACGAAGCTTCATCGACTTGAAGAAAACATTGGGGCGGCTGCCGTTCAACTTTCTGCGGACGATATTCAGCAGATCGAAAGCGCTGCATTGATGATCCACGTGCAGGGTGCGCGCTATCCTGAGCACCTTGAGAAGATGACCGGGCTCTGAGTGGCCGATCAGGACGCTAACTGAAACAGGAGAGAGGCAGGAATGGAGATCAAGCGAATCGGCTCCCAGCCTTCGGGCAAGGGACCGGCGGACTATTTCACGGGCTCGGTGCGCGTCGACATGTTGTTTGACGCGCCCGATCCAGCGCGCGTGGTCGGCGCCAGTGTCACCTTCGAGCCCGCCGCGCGTACCGCCTGGCACACGCATCCACTCGGGCAGACGCTAATTGTCGTGTCGGGCTGCGGCCGGGCGCAACGCTGGGGTGGTCCAGTCGAGGAGATCCGTCCGAGCGATGTCATCTGGTTTGCGCCGGGCGAAAAGCACTGGCACGGAGCGGCGCCAACGACGGCGATGACCCATATTGCCATTCAGGAAAAGCTCGATGGCAAAACCGTCGATTGGATGGAGCAGGTGAGCGACCGGCAATATGGAGGCTAGAGCAGTTTCGAGTTGAGCGGCTACATGCCCACCCTTGCCGGTCGCCGCGGCGACCTCAGCCCAGGAAGACAGCGAATTTAGGCCTTGGCCAGCACGCCGCCGGTGAGGCGCTCTTTCAGGAGTTCGTGGGCGTGGGACAGGAACTCGTCCAACGGAATCTTGCCCGCGTCCACATCGGCTAGAATGGCGCGCTGGGCGGCGTACTCCCGGTTGACGATGCCGGCCTTGGATTGCAGCATCCGCCAGGCCTTTCGGCGCTCGACGCAGAACATGACTAACTGGCGGCTGATGGCGTAGAAAGTCGTCTTGCCGGATTCGTCGGCGACGGTGATGTAGACGCCGAAGTCGGGGATGAAGGCGCGGTGGGCGGGGTCGAGATAGCGGCGATAGACCACGTCCTGCTGAGTGATGCGGACCAGCATGTTATCGAGCGGAATTTTTTCCTGGCTTTGGTCCGGCTTTATCTTCTTCAGATGATTCCGGAAGCGGGCTTCGGTGGTGCACCAGTGGGCGACGGTGTAGCTCTGGGTCTCGCCGGTGGTCTTGGATTTGGTCTCGTACCAGTCGAGATCGATGGAGGGATTGCCCTTGAGGTCGAGCGCCTCCTGGTAGGTTTCGCCGAGGCGGGGATTGAAGACAAACTCCGGCGCGCCGCGGCTGTCGCGCACGCGCTGGGCCTGGAAGAGGGCCATGTCGTCGGGCACGCCGTGCTCCGGCTGGCAGGTGGTGAAGGCCTGGATGAAGAGGGTGCCGCGATACTCCAGGCCGTCGAGGATGGCGCGGTAGAGCTTGGGCGCGTTGGCCATGGAGACCTGGGCCACGAAGGGCGAACCGTGCCCGGCGAGGAAGGTTTCGGCCACCGTCTTCTTCTCGGTGTTCTTGCCCTGGGTAGCGGCGCCGAAGACGTTCATGTCGTTGCCGCCCAGCATGGGAGTGGAGTCGGAGTTCTGGCCGCCGGTGTTGGAGTAGACCTGCGTATCGAGCATCAGCACCTTGACGTTGGGCCGGTTTTGCAGGATCACCTTGGACATATTCTGGTAGCCGATGTCGCCCATGCCGCCGTCGCCGCCGACGGCCCAGACCTTGGGCAGTTCGACGATCTCGCGGTCTGTCATCAGCGCATCGGTGAAGTGGCTGAGGTGGTAATACTCTTCGTCGGTGATGACGCCGGTCTCGCGGGTGAGCAGCGCATCGGCCAGGCGCTCGGGAATGACTGAGCGGCGGGCGTGATCGACGATGAAGCTCTCGCCCATCAGCCAACCCACGGTAACGCCGTCCTGGAAGAGCGAGTTCATCCACGGGTAGGGGTGGGGGTTGTTGGGCGCGGTGGAACCGTAGACGGTGTTGCAGCCGGTGTGGGCGGCCATGGCCATGATGGACATGCCGTTGGCGAGGCGGCCATCGACGGCTTGCAGGTTCTTGTGGTTGAATGCCTCGGTCAGCAGAACGGCGGCGATGGCTTCGACGAGCTCGGCATCGGCGATGGGCCCATGCTCGACCTCGTGCGCGGCGATGCGGGCCTGCGTGTCGGCAACGTCCTCGCCGCCCAGGCCGAGGACCAGGTGGGCGATGGCCTGGCGGAGCAGCGCGTACTCAGCGGGGCTGGTCGCCTGGAGCTTGGCGAGGCGGGCCACGCCAACCTTTTCGAGCTCGCCGGCCTTGGCCAGGAAGCGGTCGCTCTTGGCGTGGTAGACGGGGCGCATGTAGGCCTCGGTGACGGCGGCGATGGAGCGCAGCACGCTCTTTTCTCCGCAGCCGGCGCAAGCGCCGTCGCCCGAGACCAGCGCGTCGTAGTTGGTGCGCACCATGAGCATGTTGCGCAGCGTGGCGGTCTTCGAGTCCGCCGGATTGGCGGCGTTGAAGAGGCCAAGGAATTTCTGCGAAGTATCGGGGAGCAGATCGAGGAAGTTGGTGCCGGTGGTGTGCTCGGCGTTGACTTCTTCGGTTTCGGCCACCATCCTGAGCGCGTTGTGGTCGCCGCAGGCGGTGACGCAGGCCGCACAGCCCTTGCACAGATCGCTGACAAAGATGGAGAAGATGCCGCCCGAGCCGGGCGACTTGCGCTCCGGCGAACTGAAGATGGCGTTCACCTTCTGGTAGGCCATGGGAACCTTGGCAATAATGTCGAAAAACTGCTGCTTGGATGCGGCGGAGAACCCGTCCACCGTATCTGTAACTTCGCGCAGAATGGTAGGCAGCGGAGTGTCTGTCTTGATCTCGGCTACCATGCGCTGGCGGGCGAGCCTCTCGATCTCAGGCAGCGCGCCCATAAGGCTGGCGCGGTCGCCAGGATCGGCGATGTAGTGGGAGACGGCGGTCGAGAGCAGCGTGCTCAGATCCTGCGAGCAGTTGGGCAGCGCGGTATCCGGGCAGACCGAGATGCACTCCATGCACTGGGTGCAATTCTCGGGGATGAAGAGCGGGGTCTCGCGCCGGGCCACGTACTTTGAGGCGGTGTCGCCGGTGGCGGCGGCGATCATACCCATGGCCGAGAGCGGCGTGGCGGGCTGGTTATAGCCGTAGTGGGCACGGAACTGGGCATCGAAGTTGGCCACGCTGGCCAGAGGCGCGCGCTTGGCCTGGCCGGCGGGCAGCGGCGTGGAGCGGCAGCCCGATCCGCAGGAGCTTCCGGCGGCAGCGAGTTCAAGAATCGGCAGCAGCGCCGCGCCGCGCAGGCTGGAGCGGTCGGCCGCGGCCAACGCGCCGATCTTGATCTCCTTCACCTGGTCGAAGCCCTGCATCATGACTTCCATGTTGGACGCGACGACCGCATCGCCCAGCCTGCCGAACTTCTTCACGTACTGCGTGTGGACGACCGCGCGATACTGCTCCTGGGTGATGCCGAACTCGCGGAGCAAGGTGCTGACGGCGAAGAATGCGCCCAGGAAGGCGTTGCCCTGCATGCGCAGTTGCAGATCGCCGCGGTCGGTGGCCTTTTTGGCGATGGCAAAGCCGGGCAGCGTGAAGACGCGGATGTTCTTGTCGATGATCTGCTTGCGCGCCCACTGCGGCAGGCGTTCCCAGGCCTGCTCGCCCTCTTCGTCCGATTCCCACACCAGCGAGCCGCCCTCGGCCATGCCGTCAAGCGGGTTGGTGTGCGTAAAGGCCTTGGGGTCGCAACAGAGGACGACCGTCACGTGGCGCAGGTCGCAGTTGACGCGGATGCGGTCCTTGGCGGCGACCATGAAGTAGCTGGTCGGTGCGCCCTTCTTCTCGGAACCATACTTGGGATTGGCGCTAACGTGGATCACTTCCTTGGGGTTGCCCAGGTCGTCGAGCTCTCCATCGCGTTCATAGATCAGATCGTTGAGGTCGCCGAGAATCGCGCCCAGGTTCTTGCCGGTGGTGATAGCGCCCCAGCCGCCGATGGAGTGGAAGCGCACGGCGACCGCACCCTCGGGCAGCAGCGACGGCGTCTCGTCGCCGATTACCGCGTAAGGATGGTCGATGCCCAGAACGAAGAAGCTGACTCCATCAGCCGCGCACTTGCCGTCCTTGCGGGCGCGTCCGGCGGTGGCGAACTCGTATGCGCCGATGATGTGTTCGGGGCGGAAGTCGCGCGAACCGAGTCCGTAGGAACCGCCGAGGATGCGCGGAACGTCGTCGAGAGTGATGGCGGGCAGTCCTTCGACGGCCTGAACCGCCTTCGAGAGCGCGGTGCGAATGTCGCGGCCCAGCGGATTGTCGCCAGCCAGAGCCTCGTCGGTACGCTCCAGGATGATGACGTTTTTCTTGCCCTTGAGCGCGGCGATGATGGCGGCCTCGGGGAAGGGGCGAATGACGTTGACGTGGATGGAGCCAACTGCGACGCCGCGCGTCTGTCGCAAATAGTCCACCGCGGCCTCGATGTTTTCGGCGGCCGAGCCCAGCGAAACGAAGACCGTATCCGCGCCGCTGGTCTTATATTCGCTGATAAGTCCGTAGTAACGGCCAGTAAGTTCGCCGAAATCCTTGTAGGCGTCTTCAAGGAATTGCAGAATCGGCTCGGCGAAGTTATTGCGCCGCGCCACCACGCCATTCATGTAGTGTTCCTGATTCTGCACCGGCCCCAGCAGCACGGGGTTGGCCAGGTCCATCATTTTCGGAACGCGGCGGCGCGTGGGTCCAAAGAGGATGCGCTGCGCCTCGGTGGGGCAGTCGATGACGTCTTCGGGCGAGCCGAGATACTCGCGGATCAGCTCCGACTCGTGCTTGTAGAAGGTGCGCTCCAGGTGCGTGGTTAGAAACCCGTCCATGATGTTCATGCCGGGCGTAAGCGAGAGCTCGGTCACGCGGCGCAGGATCAGCGCCTGGTCGGCGGTTTGCTGCGCGTCCTTGCCGAAGAGCATGATCCAGCCGGTATCGAGAGCGCCATAGATGTCGTCGTGGCCGCAATGCACGTTGAGGGCGTGCTTGGTGAGCGCCCGCGCGCCCACTTCGATCACCATGGTCGAGCCCTTGCCCGGCGCGTGATAGTACTGCTCCAATCCGTAGACCACGCCCTGGCCGGACGTGAAGTTGACCACCCGCCTGCCGCACACCGAGTGGGCAATGGCGCCACCCTGGGCCGCGTGCTCGCCTTCGGTCTCAATGGCGATGGTGTTGTGCCCAAAGACGTTCAGATTGCCCTCGGCATAGGCCTGCTGGAAAAGCTCGCCGCCCTCTGTGGAAGGCGTGATGGGATAGAACACGCCCGCGTCGGCGATCCGCGTCTCGGTGTGATACGAGACGAGCTGGTTTCCGTTTGCCGTAACCCGAATGCCTGGAAAGCGAGCGGCAGTTGTCATCGATCCCTCTCTTTGAGCCCCGTTCTTCGGTTGAGGTCGCCGCGATGCGCCGTCAGCGCCCGGATTCGAGGGAAAGCACTCGCGTCGAATCCGCGTCGCGGTTCGTTGCCTAGGTCGATCGGACCGCGGGGTAGAGCGGCCCAGTCGCATTCCCTTGCAAGTTTAAAGGCCGAGATCGTGAGGAGGGAACCCAAGGGGAGGGTTGAACCTCAAGCAAGCGGGAAGACCGGCCTGTATACAAGTATGTACCGATTCCGGGAGACGGTGTCTCAGGAGGTGGGAAGGGAGCAGGGCCGCTTTGGAGAGCCGGGCTGCCCAGGGCGCGGACTCCCGGTGCTGATTCTTCGCATCTCAGCGAGTGAGGCGCCCTGTTCTCGTCGACTGACTCCTTGCGTCCTGTTAGTCCTTGGTCCGTTCCTCTACTGCTTCACCAGTTCGACGCGGCGGTTCTTGGCGCGGCCGGCCTCGGTGTCATTCGAAGCTACGGGAGCGTACGGGCCGCTGCCGTATGCCCGCAGCCTGACGGCCGGGACCGCGTATTTCGTCGTGAGCGCGGAGAGCACCGCCTCCGCGCGCCGGCGCGAAAGGTCCATATTCATGTCGAGCGCGCCCTGGTTGTCGGTGTGCCCGACGACATAGAGCTTCAGCCTGGGATCGCCTTGCAGCAGCTTGGCGATCTCCTTCAGCGTCGCGTCGGACTCGGGCTTGATATCGGCCTTGCCGGTGTCGAAGTAGATCCCATAAACCGAGGCGTGGCCGGTATGGTTGATGTCGTTGGCCAGCGACGCGGCGTTCACCGTGATTAGGTCCGACTCCATGGGCTTCACTTCGATGACGTAAAGCTCGGCATTGGCTCGGGAATCCCCGCCCTGATCGTCGACCAGCAAGCTCACATAAACGTCGCCCTCCGGCCGCCCGAGCTTCGCTGAAATATAGTGAATCCCGTGCTCAGGCCCCCAGTAATCGGTGTTGTCGCCGCTGTTGGCGTACGCATTTGCAATCGTGCTCCCGCAACCCTGCGGGCCGCACGCAAAGAGCGTCTCAAACCCGGCCTTCTTGAGCGCGGCTTGATAGTTGCGAAAGACCTCCAGCACCGTGCGTCCCGCAGGCGCCACGTAAACGATGCGGGTGATCTTCCCCTCCAAGTGCTGGTTCTTGGTAATCTTGTTCTCCTCATCGACCGGACCCAGCGGAAGGCTGAACTCATCGAACTCTTTGGTCAGATACTTCGCGATATACGAGCCGGGATATCGGGTGATCAAGGAATGGTCCTTGCTTCCCTCCATGTCCTGGTCCTGGGCTGCCGCGAGGGGCGCCGCCAGGCCCAGCAACAAACAGCCTGCGAATACTGTGCTAATGAAGGTTGTCATGCGTTCCTCCTGGCCGGAGCTTTCATGTTGCTTTTCCGGCTACAGGGCAATATAGCACCGGCTGCCATGGGTCGTGGTTCATTCTTGTATCTGCTCGGGCACGGAAACGCGGGCGTGCTCGAAACAGCCTTTACCGGGCGCCCGACATAGCCGCGTGCCGCCGCGTGCGCCGCGGCGAACGGCCAGGGTGGGCTTCGCAGATGGATTGCAAATGGGGCCGGATCAAGAGTGGAACTTCGTCCCTTCCGCAGGGCAATCGCATTTGAAATTCGACCGGAAAATGAAGGTTTGGGCTTTACCGGCTGGGAAAACAGCTAGATCGTGTGCGGTTTTGTATCGGGGCATGACTTCAGTCCTGCCGTAAGCGCCGAAAGGTCAATGCGGGCTTTGGTCCGTGATCGCCTTCTCAGATGATTTTGAGTCAGGAATGCGGCAATTCTGAAGGCCGCTGTCTTTGGCCTTGGCCGGGGAACGTGTCCAACCGCGAACCGTTTTGTTACTGTTGACCCATGCCCGAATTCGCCGCGCAACCCGACTTGACCGATCTCGACCTGGAAACTTTGGCTGCCGATGTGGTGGCGTTGGCCATGAAGTCCGGCGCCAGCGACGCCGAAGCGGTAGCGCGCGAGGGCGACGAGTTCAGCGTGAACGTGCGCATGGGCCAGGTGGAGACGCTCAAGGAGTCGGGCTCGCGGGGCCTGGGGCTGCGCGTGTTTCTGGGCACGCGATCGGCTTCCGCCTCGACCAGCGACCTGACCGCGGACGGCATTCGCCAACTCGTGGAAGGCGCGCTGGCGCTGGCTAAGGTGACCGAAGAAGACCCCTTCACCGGCCTGCCGGAGACGGAGGAATTTGGCGCGGTCGAGGACGATCTGCACCTTTACTACGACGATGTGTACTCGCTCTCCGGCCCGGAGCGGATCGAATTGGCGCGGCGGGCCGAGGCTGCGGCTCTCGCCGCCGATCCGCGCATCACCAACTCCGACGGCGGCAGCTTCGACGCGGCCACCGGGCGCAAGGCGATGGCCAACTCGCGCGGCTTTGTGGGCGGCTACCGAAGCAGCTACGCCGGGGTCTCCGTGGCTCCTCTGGCCATGGATGCCAACGGCGCCATGCAGCGCGACGGCTGGTGGTCGAGCGCTCGGCGGCTTAACGACCTCGAATCGCCCGAGTCGATCGGTCAAGAGGCGGCGCGGCGCACGCTCCGCCGTCTGGGCGCGCGGCGCGTGCCCACGCAGAGGGTTCCCATCGTCTTTGCGCCGGAGGTGGCGCGGTCGCTGATCGGCTCCATCTTCGAGGCCGTCTCGGGCGACGCCATCTGGCGCGGCGCCTCGTTTTTGGCAGACCGCATGGGCGAGCCGATCGCCGTGCCCAGCCTGAACATCATCGACGACAATGCCATGCTGCTGCCCAGCGGCGCGGGCGGCTTCGGCAGCTCGCCATTTGACGGCGAAGGCCTGCCGTCCAGGCGCACGGCGGTAGTGGAAGCGGGCGTCCTGCGCAGCTACCTCTTGAACACCTATAGCGCGCGCAAGCTGGGCATGAAGTCCACCCATAACGCCTCGCGCGGACTGGCAGGCACGCCGGGCGTCGGTTGCGGCAACCTCTATTTCGAGCCGGGCACGCTCACGCCGGACGAGATTCTGGCCGTGATTCCGGCGGGGCTCTACGTGACCGGCCTGATGGGATTCGGAGTGAACGTGGTCACTGGCGACTATTCGCGCGGCGCAACCGGGTTGTGGATCGAGAACGGCGCGCTGACTCACGCCGTGGAAGAGGTGACCATCGCCGGCAACCTCGCGGAAATGCTCAAGAACGTGACCGCCATCGGCAACGACCTGGAGTTTCGCGGCGCAGTGGCCTCGCCCACCCTGCGCATCGACGGCATGACCATCGCGGGGAGTTAGCGCTGCCAGCGGAGTTAGCGAGTCAGCGAATTGGCGAGTTAGCGGGCATTGTTGCGGATGGAAAGACAGGATCGAACCGGAATGGCTCTTTCGAGGCGCGCTTTCGAGGTTGAGATGCAACAGATCGCCTTTGACCCCGCCGACGCCGGGGCCGCGCTGGCGCAACTGCCAACCACTTCGGCGGTCTTTGCCCTTTACGGCGCGGAGGCTCACGCCGAGCCTTACATAGGCCGCACGCCCAACCTGCGCGCACGGCTTGCCCGGCTGCTCCAGCCCTCGCCCAGGCATCCGCGGCGCTTGCAGTTGGCCGGCCGGGTGCGGCGCATCGAGTGGCGGCTTACCGGCTCGGAGTTTGAGTCGCTTCTTCTTCAATTTGAACTGCTTCAAGAGGTATACGGCGCGAAGTGCCTGGAGCGGATGCACCTGCGAGCGCCGGCTTTTGTGCGTTTCCTGGGCGGCAATCCGTACCCCCGCATCGTGGTGACTCACCGGCCCAGCCAGCGCGAGGCAGATTGGGCGTATGGGCCGTTCCAGTCGCGGACGGCGGCGGAGCGCTTTGCCGAGGAGGCGCTCAAGCTGTTTCTGCTGCGCCGCTGCACGGACGACCTGAACCCCGACCCCAGCCACCCCGGCTGCGTCTACTCCGAGATGAAGATGTGCCTCGCGCCCTGCTATCGGGGCTGTACGGACGCGCGCTACGGCGAGGAGGCAGCGGCGGTTGAGCAGTTTCTCTCCACCCGCGGCGAAAGCCGCCTGGTTACGCTACGCAGTGAGCGCGAGCAGGCCTCCGCCAACCTCGAATTCGAATCCGCCGCGACGATTCACACCCAGGTACAGCGGGTGGAAGCGGTCCGCGCCCTGGCTCCTGAGCTGGTCCGCCCGCTCAGCCAGCTTCGCGCGGTGATTCTGCAAGTTTCGGCAAATCCGGACGAGGTCGCCGTCTTTCTCTTCGAGAACGGCCGGTTGCGCGGACCGGCTGCGTTCTCGACGGTCGGAATGAGGATCCAGAATGAGCAGCCGGGGCCGGGTTCGCTCGTTGCCGATTCGGCGGCGATCGAGCCCATCCAAGAGCTCGCGCCTTCCGACGCCGCTCCGCCTCCCGATGCCGCCCTGCCCGAGGCCCTGCCCGAAGCTGAAACCGCCGCGCCGGCAAAGCTTCCCCGCGGCCTGCTCGAAGCCCGCATGGAGGCTGCGCTGGCGTCGCTGGCGGAGCCGAACCAAGCTCCATCGCCGACCATCCGTCAGGGCCACCTTGCACTGCTCAAGCGCTGGTACTACCGCCCCGAGGCCCGCCGCGCTGGCGATATATTCTTCCCTGTCGCGGAAGGCCGCTGGCCCGTCAAGGCCCTGCTGCGCGGAGTGGGCCGGGTGAAAGCGAGCAGGTTCAAGGCTCCAGGGCCTGGCTCATAGCATCGAGCGCGCCTTCCATGGATTCCCAAAATGTGGCAGCTTTCGCGGCGAGGCTCGTCAATCGACCTTCACGAGTTGTGCGCCAACGCCCTCCAGTTCCATCTGCGCGGGCGACTGGACGAGTCGGTCAGCTTGAGCTGACGGCCTTCGACTTCGCTTTATCGAGCCACGCGCTCAAGCAGACAGACGAAGAAGCCGTCGGTGGGCAGGGCGCCGGGAAGCAGACGAAGCGCGCCTTCGGGCGTGAGTGCGGTTTTGAGACGGTCGGCCCCGACGGGGGTGAGGATGGATTGGTCGAGCAAATCCTGAATGAGGGGTTCCAGCGAAACCTGGCGGGCGCTGGGGGTTTCGGCGAGCGCCCCGGCGACGACCTGCTCGTTCTCTTCGGGTTCCATCGAGCAGGTGGAATAGACGACGCGGCCGCCGGGGCGGACGGCGCGAAGGGTCGCCAGCAGAAGTGCGCGCTGGCGCACGGCATGCCGCGGCAGATCTTCGAGCTGAAGCCGGTGGCGGATCTCCGGGTTGCGGCCGAGCGTGCCGGTGCCGCTGCACGGCGCGTCCACCAGGGCGAGGTCGAAGGCGGAGTCGTCGGCGAGGGCGGTCGAGTCAATGAGACGGCATTCGACCCGGTCGCCAAGCGGGGCAAGGCGCTGGCGCAACGGCTCGAAGCGCTGGGAACTGGACTCGCAGGCGAGAATGCGGGCCGTGGGGTTGCGCTCGGCCAGGATCAGGGTCTTGTTGCCGGGAGCGGCGCAGGCGTCGAGGACGCTCTTTCCATTTTGATTGGAACTCGCATCGGCACAGCCGGCCAGTTCGGCGATCAACTGCGATCCCTCATCCTGGAGGCGCAAGCGGCCTTCGCGAAAGGCCGCGCTGGCAGTCAGGTCGCCGGAGACGACTGTGCGGGCGGCGGTGAGCAGTTCGCCGAGTTGGAGGTGGATGCCGGAAGCGGCAAGTTCGTCTTCGACCGCGGGGTTGTCGATGCGCAGGGTGAGCGAGGGCTGGCTCTGCCCGTGGCGGCAGAGGGCGCGGGCAACCTCAAAGCCATAGAAGCCGGCCCAGCGCTCGACCATCCAGGCGGGGTGGGCGTAAGCCAGAGCGATCTCGGCGGGGGTTTGTTCTGGAAGACCGTCCTCAGGGGCTAAAGCCCGCGTTGATTCTGCATGATTGGTGTACGGGCTGAAGCCCGTACCCTTCAAACCTTTAGGCTTTCCAGGAGTCTCCAAAGCCCCGAGCTTGCGCAGCACTGCGTTGACCATGCCGGAGGCGAAACGGTGCCCGGCTTGCTTGGCCAGTTCGACGCTCTCGTCGATGGCGGCGCAGGCGGGAATGCGGTTCATGCGCAGAATCTGGAAGGCACCCAGTCGCAGGGCAATCCGAATCTCCGGATCGAGCTTGCCGTTGGGCCGCTTGAGCAGCGTTTGCAGTTGGTGGTCGAGCCGAATCCGCCAGCGCAGTACGCCGAGGACCAGCGCCGTGGCCAGGTTGCGATCCGGTGCGGAGAGCGCGTTGACGGCCCTGCCCCGAAGCAGATCGTCGGAGTGGGAGGGTCCGCGCTCCACCGCCAAAAGGACGTTGAAGGCCGCCTTGCGGGCCGGAGAGATTTCCGCCTGGCGATTCTTCGGCGCGACCTCGCCGGCGCCGGATTGCCGGGCAGCGGTCACCGGACCGGCGCTCCGAGCCGTGCACCGGGAGCGAGCGGGCTTCCGCGCAGGAATTCCGCTGCCGCAAGCCGCCTCTTGCCTTCGAGTTGCACTTCGAGGAGTTCCAGCCAGGTATTTCCGGCACAGCGGACCAGGAGGCGATGGTTCTCGACACGAATCTGGCCGGGTTCCGCCGGGCCCGACGTAGCGAGGTCCGGCGCAGCGGCGACTTCCAGGCGATGAACGATGAGCTTTTTGCCGTCGAGCGTGGTGAAGGCGCCCGGCCAGGGTTGAAAGCCCCGCCAGCGATTCTTCAGTTCGTGGGCGGTGCGGCCGGCAAAGTCCATGCGGCCGTCTTCGCGGTCGAGAAGCGGGGCGAAGGTAGCGAAACTGTGATTCTGCGGGCTCGGGTGGATGGTTTTGGCGGCGAGGCCAGCCAGGGTTTCAACCATCAGCGGCGCGCCGGTCTTGGCAAGCGCGTCGAACAACTCCACGGCGGTCTGCTCGGGAGCGATCTCGACCGTCTGCTGGAGGAGAATGGGGCCGGTGTCGAGGCCTTCTTCAAGGAGCATGGTGGTGTTGCCCGTGAAGGCATCGCCATTGGCCACCGCCCACTGGATGGGCGCGGCGCCGCGGTACCTGGGAAGGAGAGACCCGTGCAGGTTGATGCAGCCGCGGCGCGGCAGAGTCAGCATCCAGGGCGGAAGGATGCGCCCGTAAGCCACGACGACGATGGCATCGGGAACGATGGCTTCGAGCCGGGCGCGGAACTCGGGGTTGTCTCGAATCTTCTCCGGCTGAGCAACGGGCAGCCCTGCGGCCAGCGCGGCTTGCTTGACCGGCGGAGCGGCGAGCTGTTGAATGCGGCCCACGGGGCGGTCGGGCTGCGAGACGGCCAGCGCGATCTCATGGCCCGCCGCAAGCAAGGCTTCGAGAGTGGGAACGGCGAAGCTGGGCGTGCCGCAAAAGACGAGCTTCACGGCCTTACCACTTGCCTTCGCGCTGCATCTTGCGAATCTTGCGCAGGTTCAGGTCGCGCTTGAGGGCGCTCATGCGGAAGATGAATAACATGCCGTCCACGTGGTCGATCTCATGCTGGAAGCAGCGCGAGAGCAGGTCGTCGGCATCCATCTCGAACCACTTGCCGTTCTCATCCTGGGCGCGGATGCGGACCTTGGCGGCGCGGACCACCTTCTCGCGGATGTCGGGAAAGCTGAGGCAGCCCTCCTCCTCGTAGACCTTGCCCTCGCGGAAGATGATTTCGGGATTGACCAGAACCAGCCTGTCTTTGGGATCCTTGCCCATGCTCAGGTCGATCACGGTAAGGCGCTTCGACACGCCCACCTGCGGCGCGGCCAGGCCTATGCCCTTCGAGTCGTAGGTGGTCTCGAACATATCGGCGGCCAGCTTGCGCAGTGCGTCGTCGAATTCGCTAACCGGCTCGCCGGGCTGCGAAAGCACCGGCTCGGGATACTTGAGAATCTTGAGAATCATCTCTGTGCGTCAATAGCTCCGTATCTGTTCGATGTATCCGTCGAAATTTCGTTTCATTTCCAGCGCCGAGTCGCCGCCGAACTTCCGCTGGGCCAGGTCCGCAACGGTGAGGGCGACCATGGCCTCGGCGGCCACGCCGGCGGCGGGCACCACGCAAATGTCGCTGCGCTCGTAGCTTGCGGTGGTTGCCTCGCGGGTGTCGAAGCGCACCGATTCCAGCGGCCGGCGCAGCGTGGAGATGGGCTTCAGGTATCCGCGGACCACAATGTCTTCGCCGTTCGAGACGCCGCCCTCGATGCCGCCGGCGTTGTTCTGTGGCCGGGTGAAGCGGGTGGGACGGGCGTTGGCCTCCGCGGCGTACTGGATGGGATCGTGGACGGCGGAGCCGAAGGACTCGGCAGCCGTGACCCCGCGTCCGATCTCCACGGCTTTGACAGCCTGGAGGCTCATCACTGCCCAGGCAAGCAGGCCGTCGAGGCGCTCGTCCCAATTGGCATAGGTGCCCAAGCCGGCGGGAACACCGTGGACCACCACCTCAAAGACGCCGCCCACGGTATCGCCGGTGCGCGAGACCTCCTCGACCTCTTCTTTCATGCGGGCTTCGGTGGCGGGATCGACGCAACTGAGCAGGATTTCATCCTTAGCGGCGACGGCGGCGATCTCATCCCACGCAGCCGCGCGGTCAAGCTCCACGCGGCCCACGCGGATGACGTGGCTAGCAACCTCGATGCCCAGCGTGCGCAGCATCAGCTTGGCAAAGGCTCCGGCGGCCACGCGGGCGGTGGACTCGCGAGCCGAGGCGCGCTCCAGCACGTAGCGGGCTTCGGGGAAGTTGTACTTGAGGGCGCCGGCCAGGTCGGCGTGGCCGGGCCGCGGCGAGGCGACCGCCTGGTGCCTGGCGGGGTCGCCGGCTTCCACGGGCAGCTTCTCTTCCCAGTTCTTCCAGTCGCGGTTGGCGATCTCGATGGCGATGGGCGAGCCGATGGTCTTGCCGTGGCGCACACCGGAGAGGATGTGGGCCTTGTCGGACTCAATCTTCATGCGCCCGCCGCGCCCATAGCCCTGCTGGCGCCGCCAAAGCTCGCGGTTCACAAAGTCGAGATCGACGGGCACGCCGGCGGGCAGACCGGAGACGAGTGCGATGAGAGCTTCTCCGTGGGACTCGCCGGCGGTTGAGAAACGAATCATGTTGATTCGATTGTAACGGAACAGAGATCAGGGATCAGGGAACAGGGATCAGAGATCAGAGGGCAGCCGGGCGAGGATTGGTCAGCGGCGGGCGGTTGCGCGACAATAGTTGCAATCAGCGGCGAACGGAGGAATCACCATGCGCGCTCGGAATTGGGTGGTTGCAGGTTCCCTCGTGTTCATCGCCCTTGTGTTCATCGCGGGAGCGGTAGGGCTGCGGCTTCTCCGTATCACTCCCCTTCCGACAAAGGACCAGGTCACAGAACGTCTGCAGATGTCTAAGCCTGATCATATTCTTCTTCCAGGGAGCGAAACGGCTGCCTACGTCAAGAACTATTTGGTGAATCCGGAGATACCAGTACAAAGTTGGCAGCCCAGCGAAGTCGATCTCAAAATCATGGAAGCCAACCTGCCGCAAATCTCCGACTTGAAAGAAAATGGACCGGGTCCGGGCAGGCGCATCGACCACCCCAATGAGTATTTCCGCCAATACCTGCCGATTGTGCAATCCGGGAAGAAGCTGATTTTCGTGAATGCTTCCTGTGGGATCGGAGTGGACTATTCAGATGAATGGCGCCATCACCTTCAATTCGCAACCGACGGGGGAAAATGCTTTTGGCAGGCTTTCTACGACCCCTTCACGCAGAGGTTTTCAAACCTGCTGATCAACGGCGTCGCTTGAGCTAGCAAATCGCTTCCGCCACACGCCTATTCGCTTCTCCCATTCTCTGATCCCTGATCTCTGACCCCTGCCTTCACCGCGCATCGATCAGCCGGATCGTCTCCAGAAACACATCGCCGTCGATGGTCAGGCTGCGGGCGCTGATCTTGTCCATGGTGTCCTGGGTGGTGTGGTGGTAGCTGTTGTTGGGGCCGTAGTCCAGGTCGATCACGTCGATCGAGGGCACGCCGCGCTGGACAAAGGGCAGGTGATCGTCTTCGACCTGCTCCTCGGTCTGAAAGAAATGGTGGCCGTAGCCGAACTTGTTCGCGGCCTTCGTCATCAACGCGACCAGCCAGTCGGCGGAGCGGCTTTCGCGCTGGATGTCGAGATCCTTGTCGCCGATCATGTCGGCCAGAATGAAAGCCTTGATCTTGCCCAGGGTGCCGTCGCGACCCCATTTTGCAGCCAGGTGGCGAGTGCCGTAGAGGGAGTCGGAGGTGGTCCAGGTGGGTTGAATCGACTCTTCGCCGTCGTCGAAGACCAGCCAGACCGAGTAGCCGTCCAGCTTCTTTCCGCCTGCGATCTTCGCGCGCAACTGGTCGCCGATGGCCAACAGCAGGCCGGTCGTCGAGCCGCCGTCGTTGGCGCCCACAAAATTGATATTCCGCAGCCAGTAATTGGTTTCGTAATGCGTGGCCAGCACAATGACGCCGTCCTTCTTGCCAGGGAAGCGGACGATGAAGTTGCGCATGGCGACGGGCCCGATGGGCGTATCGGCCGTGAAGGCATCTTCTTCAAGCTGGTCGCTTGAACTGGCTGCGCAGGAACTCCTCGGCCTTGGCGTGCCCAGGGCTGGTGGGCCAGCGCGGGCCGATAGCCACAAACTGGCGGGCGTACTCCAGGGCGCGCGCGCCGTTGAAATGCGGCTGAGCGGGGGCGGCCAGAGGGGCAAAAAAAAGCAGTCCAGCCAAAGCGCCCTGAACGAACGGAATCCTGGTCGAGAGTTGTGGATTCCCACCCGGCATTCTCCAAGGTCTTAATGACGAGACCTGGGACACCCTGCAAAATGAGGAAGAAGAAAGGATCACTTTGCGGCCTCCTTGGCTTCCCTGGCCCGGCGGCGTGAAGGATGCACCCACCAGGCCACGCCGATGCCAATCAGATAAAGCGCCAGCATGGGGACGGCGTAGATGCACATGGTCCATGGGTCGGGGCTGGGGCAGATGACCGCTGCCACAATGAAGACCGCCAGAATCGCGTAGCGGATGTTTCTCCACAGAAAGCGCGGGCTGACGATGCCAAAAAGCGCCAGAAAAAAGATGAGTATCGGCATTTCAAAGCTGATGCCCAGGCCGAGGATGATCGAGAGAAAGAAGGTACTGTAGTCGTCGATCGTGACCATGGGGGTGAAGTTGTGCCCGAAGCCCACGATCAGTATCTGGATCGCCGAAGGCAGCACATAAAAGTAGCCGAAGGCGGCGCCTGCCAGAAACAGGCCCACCGTGGCCGCCATGAAGGGAATCACAAACCGCCGTTCCTTCTGATAAAGCCCCGGAGCAATGAACAGCCAGACCTGGAAGAGGATGAAGGGCGAGGCCAGAATCGCTCCGCCGAGCAGCGAAACCTGCAGATCCAGGTTCAAAGGATCCATGGGGTGCGTAAAGACTAGGTTCTTGCCGATCTTGACCAGTGGCGCCTGGATGAAGCCGACGAGCCGGTCATGAAAGGCCCAGGCCGCGAAGAAGCCCACCGCAAGGTAGATGGCCGAATGAACGATGCGGCGGCGCAACTCCTCCAGATGCTCCATCAGGCTCATGCCGGGGAGCTCCGCGCGCTGGCTCACCGCCGCCCGCGCCTTGCCGATCGCGTCCGCGGGATCAACCATGGCTGGCTTGCTCCATTGCGGAGGCAGTCTCATCCGCTGGGCCTGCTTTCACGGCCGCAGGTGCTTGTTCTTCAGTAGCGGCAATCGTCTCCGGCTGGGCAGCGGGGACAGTCCCGTTGCCTTCCGCAGCATCGGAGACCTTTGCAAGCTCCTCCTCCAGGCTCCAAGGCCGTGCCGCCGGCACCTGCTCGCCGGTCGAGGGCGGCTGAAAGCGGGGATAAATCTCGCCGGCAGGGGTTTCGGCGGCGGGCGCTATCAGCGAAGGGTAAGCGCCCTCTTCCCAGGAGGAACTTTCGGCCGCCGCCGGGAGTAATAGAGCGCTCCCGCCGTTTGAGGTTGGGCCGGCTGAGGCCGGAGTGGGTGCTCCAGGTCCCGGGGTCCCCGGCGACAGGTCTTCGTCGCCAGGGTGAGGATTCGCTTCTGAGACCTGCGAATCCGCATCTGCCGCCGGTTGTGCCGGCGCGGCCAGCGCCAACGCCCGCAGCCGTGCCTCTTCCGCCTTGCGCCGGTCGGCCTCCTCGGCCGCGCGCAACTCCTCTTCCATCTGGAACTTGAAGTCGTTCGAGGCCTTGCGGAACTCGTACATCAGCTTGCCCATCTGGCGGGCAATCTGCGGCAGCCGCCGCGGCCCGAAGACCACCAGCGCCAGCACCATCAGGATCAGCGAGTCGGCCCATCCCACGGTGGCGAGTTCGATTGTCGGCGGTGTGACCATGAAGGTTCATGATACCTGCCCGCGCAAGCCACTCACAAACGGGCGCCGCCGGCTAGTCCGCATGGCGATGTTTTCGCCGGATGCGAATTCATTCGAGTAGATTGAACCGTGAGCCCTCTTCCTTCGACTTAGGTAACGAATGCACATGGATGGCGAAGATCGAATCCGGTACGAGTGGCTCGCGCTCCGCTGCCAGAGCGGCGAAGCGAAGGCCTTCGAGGATCTGATTGCGGTGATGGAGCGGCCGCTGCTCTACTACGCGACCAGTCTGACCGGCAATCCGGACAGCGCGCTCGACGTTCTTCAGGAAGTGTGGATCAGAGCCTTCCGCGGCATCCGCAAGCTGAAAGACCCCGGCACGCTGCGGTCGTGGCTGTACTCCATCACGCACGGCATCGCGGTGGATCGCATCCGCAAGAACTATTCGCGGGAGCAGACCGAGAAGGTTCAGTTTGAGGAGTTCGAGGAGGCAGCGGAACCATCGTTTGTCGCGGAAGACGCCGCCGCCATCCATAGTGCATTGAGTCGGATCGGTATCAAGCATCGCGAGGTTCTGGTCCTGCATTTTCTTGAGGATCTGTCCCTGGCGGAGATCGCAACGGTTGTGGGATGCAGTGAAGGCACGGTCAAATCCCGCATCCATTACGCAAAACGAGCCATGAAGGACATCCTGAGTGGAGGTGGTTATGGAACAGGAAAGTAGCAGTTTGCGGGACCGTTTGCTGGGGCGCTTGCCTCAGCCGGAGAATATAGCAGCCTTCCGGGAGGAGACGGCGTCGTTGCTGGCGAAGCACGAGAAGGCGCTCGCCACAGAGTATTGGACGAACCAGCTAATTGCCCTCTGTGCGGTTGCCCTTCTTTTGTTCGCCAATTCAATCTGGGGCCCAAATGCCAATTCAACCTGGGGCCTAAAACTCACCAAGACTACAACGATCACCTGTGATGTTATGGCGGGCGTCCTATTTTTTCTTTCCATCCTCAACGGCCTGCAGCAATTCATCTATCGGAACCAGGTGAAGCTTTTGAAAGAAGTCAAACAGGTTCAGTTGCAGGTGCTCGAATTGCAGGCTTCCCTTCAAAAAGGCGAAGGCCGGTAAGCAACTGCGCTGCATCGTCGGCGCGGAATTGCGGCTCCAGACCGGGGCCGCATTTTGGGCCAGCTTCCGCTCAGGCGGCAGGGCAAACCTATCTTAATCCCCTGATCGCTATTCACGGTTGGCTTTGTAATCAGGGCTCGACTTCAGTCGGGCCACCACGGAAGCATTAGACAATAAGGGCTTTAGCCCCTGCCAATCTCCCCATCTCCCCTTTGCCGATTGCCAGCCAATGCTGTGTGCAGGGGCTAAAGCCCACCGTGATTTCTTCGCCCATCTACGGCAAGTTATCTGAACCAACTGTTACGCCTGCGTTACACTAGAGTGCAAAGGAAGCGGTTCCTGCCGGTTTGCATTTCAGCAACCTCTGGCTTTGGGCTGCGTCTAAATTGTGAAAGGGCTGCAACACCCCCGTGGGTGGGGGCTTTCCTCGAGCGGCAATCGGCTGGCGTCAACGCCGGCTGGCTCAGGAACAGTCAGCGCATCCACTGCAGACCACGTTAGCTTTCAACATCCCCGTCCGCTGCCCCGCCAAAGCAATCGAGGGGCGAGTTGGACTGAAGGCGGAATACGGTGAACCTGGTCCTTGACGATCCCATGGCGGTCGCCGCGGCGACTGGCAGCAACTGCAGCCTTGAAGACTACCTGGCGCTCCCCGACCACTCGATGGATGCCCGCATTGCGGAAGCTCGCGCCAAGCTGGGCGCGACCACGCTCCTGCTCGGCCACCACTACCAGCGCGACGAAGTGATCCGCTTCGCCGACGCCACCGGCGACAGCTACAAGCTCTCCCGGATCGCCGCCGAAACCGACGCCAAGTACATTGTTTTCTGCGGCGTCCACTTCATGGCCGAGAGCGCGGACGTGCTCGGCCGCGCGGGCCAGCAGGTCATCCTGCCCGACCTGAACGCCGGCTGCTCCATGGCCGATATGGCCGATATCTCCCAGGTCGAAGCCTGCTGGGAGGCGCTTGAGCGCCTCGGGATTGCCGGCGAGACCATACCCCTGACTTACATGAACTCCGCCGCCGCCATCAAGGCCTTCTGCGGCGAGCGCGGCGGCCTGGTCTGCACCTCGTCGAATGCCCGCGCCGCCTTCGAATGGGCCTTCGCGCGCGGTAAACGGATCCTGTTCTTGCCCGATCAGCACCTGGGCCGCAACACCGGCTACGCCATGGGCATTCCGCTGGAGGAGATGGCGGTCTGGGATCCGTGGGGGCTGCAAGGAGGGCAGACTAAGGACCGTCTCACCGCCAGCCGCGTCCTGCTCTGGAAGGGCCACTGCGCCGTCCATCAGCGCTTCCTGCCCAGCCACGTCGACCAGGTGCGCGCCAAGTATCCCGGCATCCAGGTCATCGTTCATCCCGAGTGCCGCTGGGAGGTCTGCCAGAAGGCCGACGCTCTAGGCTCGACCGAGCGGCTCATCGCCCTGGTCGATCAGGCGCCGGCGGGCTCCATCTTCGCCGTCGGCACTGAGATTCACCTCGTCAACCGCATGGCCCGCCGCTTTGCCGCCGAGGGCAAGCGCATCATTACCCTGGACGATACCGGCTGCCTGTGCACCACCATGTACCGCATCAGCCCGCACCACCTGGCCTGGGCGCTTGAAAACCTGGTCGAGGGGCGCGTCGTCAATCGCATCCAGGTGCGCCCGAACGTGAAGCGCTGGGCGCGCGTGGCGCTGGACCGGATGCTGGAAGTGTGAAAAGCCAGGGGTCAGAGATCAGGGGTCAGTTCCCATGTTCGTGCGCGGTCACGCTTTTATGCTCCAACGTCTGCCCATCCTGTTGCGCAACAGCGATCAGGATGGGCGGCATAACCTGACCCCTGATCTCTGATCTCTGATCTCCGAAAACTGAAAACCGTCGTATCCTGTATCCAGGACGCAGCTATGAAGACCTTCACTCTCGAAGAAGCGCAGTCTCTGCTCCCGGTGCTGGAGTCGCTGCTGAAGCGCGCCATCGAAGGCAAGGAGTCGGCCGAGGAGGTCGGGTCCGGCCTCTCCGAGCTGATACGGCGCATTTATCTCTCCGGCGGCATGAGGGTGGACGTGAGCATGGTGTCCAAGCAGCGCGCCGAGATGGAGGCCCACCTGCTGCGCGTGCGCGAGTGCATTGCCGAGATGGATTCCATCGGCGTGCAGGTGAAGGACCTCGAAGCCGGGCTGCTGGATTTCCCCTGCCGCCTCGACGACGAGGTGGTGCTGCTCTGCTGGCGCATGGGCGAGCCCGCCATCGAGCATTGGCATACCGCCGAGCAAGGCTTTCAGGGCCGCCAGCCGGTCGACGATCGCTTTCGCCGCCGCTCAGCCTCCGGCGACCGTCCCAATTGATGCGCTCGTTTTGCGCGCCGTAGAAGACGGAATCGCCCTTGAAGATCGGCTTGCCCGGCGCTTCCCCCAGCGCCGCTTCAATGCAGGTGCATCCGCCAGGCCGTGTAGCTGAGGATTTCATGGGCGATGCGCTCGAAGTCCTGGGAACCGCCTTCGACGGCCACATGGGGCCTGGGCGAGGTGAGCACGTCGAGGCCGTCGGCGGCGCAAATCTCGTGGATGCGGAAGAGATGCGTGCCGTCGCTGACGATCACCAGGCGGCGCAGGCCGTTGGCGCGGGCGATGACGGCGATGCGGCGGGCGGATTCCTCGGTATTGCGGCTCTCGGTCTCGGCGATAATCGCCTCTTCGGGGACGCCCATGGCCATCAGGTACTCGCGGCCCACCGCGCCCTCGTTGTACTGGTCGCCGCCGTTGCCGCCCAGCGTGATGATGAGCGGAGCGATGCCGTGATGGTAGAGAGTGAGGGCGTGGTCCAGGCGGGCGCGGTAGACCGGCGAGGGCCGGCCGTCGTACTCGGCCGCGCCGAAGACGCCGATGGCGTCCGACCGAACCGCCTGAATGGACTGGCCGCCCTGGGCAGCCTGGTCCTGGCCGGCGTAGCTCTCGATCTGCCAGTAGACCCAGCGGCACCAGCCAAGAACGCTCACCACCAGCGCCAGCAGCAGTAGCAGCGCGGCGCGGAGAATCCAGTTGCGGCGTTTTGGCTTGGCTCGGCGCTTCATGAGCACCTGCGGTTCAGAGATCAGGGATCAGAGATCAGAGATCAGTCTATTCGCAGTCGGCGCACCGTGTACCGATTTAGCGACCAGTGGCCAACTTATTCGCGATCGACGATCTGTTCGCCGATGGGTCAAAGGTCCGCGCCTGATTTCTGACCCCTGATCCCTGATCTCTGATCTCTGTTATCACCAGCTATGCAGCCATTCCTCGTCCCGCCCAATCCGCACCGGAACCTGGAACAGCTCGCTCAGCCTGGCCTCGGTCAGCAGTTCCCGGCGCGGCCCATCGCCCACGATCCGCCCGCCACGCATCAGAATCACGCGCTCGATCTCGGGCAGAATATCGCCCAGATGATGCGTCACCAGCACCAGGCCGGTTCCCTCCCGAGCCAGCCGCCGCAGCGTTTCGCGCAACTCGCGTTGCGCCGCCAGGTCCAGCGCATTCGAGGGCTCGTCCAGCAGCAGTTGCCGGGGCCGGTGCACGAGCGCCCGCGCAATCAGAATCCGCCGCTTCTCTCCGGCGGACATTTCGCCCACCAGCCGCTCCGCCAGGTCGAGCGCCTCCATCCGCTCCAGCGCCTCCACCGCCCGCTCCCGCATCTCGCCGGTCACGCGCAGATTGGGCCACAGCGTCGAGGCCGAAAAGAATCCCGCGATCACCGCGTCGAGGCCCGTAGTCACGGCCGTCCGCTCTCCCGGCAGCTCACCCAGCAACCCCGCCGCCACCACGCCGAAGCGCCTGCGCAATTCGGTCAAGTCCCAGCGCTCCCGGCCAAAGATCCGCACCACCATCCCCGGCTGAACGATGGGGTAGATCTGGCAGGTCATGGCCAGAATCAGCGTGGACTTGCCGCATCCGTTCGGCCCCAGTATCGCCACGTGCTCCCCGGCGCGGATGGTCAGGTTGATATCGTGCAGCACCACCCGCTCCCCGCGCGCCACGTTCACCTGCCGCAGCTCAAGGAACTGGCCGTCCCCGGCAATCTCGCCCCCGTGCGCAACGTTCTCCGCCATCCCACTCCCATCCACCTGCTAGATTAAATGGGTTGACTTCCATGCCCATGACCGACGCCGATTCCAACGGATTCTCCCAGTACGTTATACCCCGCGGCTTCCGCTTTGGCGCTGTCAAAGCCGGATTGAAAAAGAGCGGCCGCACCGACTTCGCCCTCATCGTGGCCGATGCGCCGGCCAGCGCCGCTGCCTCCTTCACTGCGAACCTGGTCATCGCCGCGCCCATCGTCGTTGACAAGGAGAATCTGCGCGCCACGGGCTGCCGCGTCCGCGTGGCCGCCATCAACGCCGGCAACGCCAACTGCGCCGCTGGAGAAGCCGGCTTGGCCGCCGCCCGCGCCACCTGCGCCGCCGCCGCCCGGCTCTTCGACTGCCCACCCGAGCAGGTCTTTCCCTCCTCCACCGGCATCATCGGCGTCCCGCTGCCCGCCGAAAAGCTGATCGCCGTCTTGCCGGCTCTGGCCGCGTCGCTGGGCTCGGAGTTCGACCAATTCCGGCAGGCGGCCCAGGCCATCCTCACCACCGACACCGTCGAAAAAACCGCCTTCGCGCGCCTGGAAATCGACGGAAAGGGAGTCCGCATCGCCGCCTTCTGCAAAGGCGCCGGCATGATTCACCCGCAGCTCATTCCCCACGCCACCATGCTCGTCTATGTGCTCACCGACGCCGCCGTCGAGCCCGCCGCGCTGGACGGCTACCTGCGCCAGGCCGTCGAGGTCAGCTTCAACCGCATCTCCGTAGATGGCGACACCTCCACCAACGACACCGTCCTGCTGCTCGCCTCCGGCTCCAGCGGTGTCTCCATCGGCCCGGACTGCGCCCCGTTCGCCGCCGCTCTGACCCAGGTCTGCGCCTCGCTGGCCCGTCAGGTGGTCGCCGATGGCGAAGGCATCACCCATGTCGTCGAGCTGCGCATCGAAGGCGCGGCCAACGACGCCGACGCCCTCAAAGTCGCCAAGGCCATCGCTCACTCGCCCCTCGTCAAGACCGCCTGGGCGGGCTGCGATCCCAACTGGGGACGCCTTGCCGCCGCCATCGGCTACTCCGGCGCGCGGATCGATCCCGGCCGCATCGATATTCACTTCGGAGACCTGCCTATCTGCCGCGACGGCGGCCGCGCCGCGGAGTTCGACGAGGCCGCCGCTCACTCCTATATCGCGCAGCGCGAGTTTTCCATCGCCATCCAGCTTCACCAGGGCACAGGCGCATGTGTCTTCTGGACCACCGACCTCACCCACGGCTACATCCACATCAACGCCGACTACTCCAGCTAGATTTGTAATCGCGCGATCTGAGCGTGACGGTTCAATCGATCACTCATCAGACAACGTTGTCATCCTGAGCGACCGTAGCGCAGCGAAGGGAGTCGAAGGACCTGCGTTTGACGATCCGATTGTCTTACAGCCAATTTGTCCCCAGCCGCGCGAGGCTCTATACTCATCTCCCGTAAGCTGCCCGTTGAGCCGCCGTTCGCCGCGGCGTTCCCCGGGCAAGGAGCATGGCCCTTGGCTGCACCCACAACCCTTTTGGAAACCGACCTCGAATTCGACAACGGCAGCTTCGATTCCGCCGCCTTCGCCGCCCGCGCGCTCTCCAGTTGCCAAGCGCTGGCCGCCGTCATCGACCATACCCTGCTCAAGCCCGACGCCACGCGCGAGCAGGTCGAGAACCTCTGCGCCGAGGCCGTCCGTTACCGCTTCGCCTGCGCCATGGTCAACCCCATCTGGACCTCAGCAGCGGTCGCCGTCCTTTCCGGGACCGGCATCCCCGTGGGCGTGGTCATCGGCTTTCCGCTGGGCGCGTCGCTGGTCTCCACCCTGCGCCAGGAGGCGGCTGCCCTCACCCGCCTGGGAGCGCGCGAACTGGACATGGTCATCCCCATCGGCCAGCTCAAGGACGGCAATTACCACGCCGTCCATCACGCCATTCAAGCCGCCGCCGCGGTCGCTCATCGTAACGGCGCGCTGCTCAAGGTCATTCTTGAAACGGCCCTGCTCACCATACCGGAGAAGCTCCGCGCCGCCGAGATCGCCATCCAGGCCGGCGCCGACTTCCTCAAGACTTCCACCGGATTCGCCTCCGGCGGCGCAACCCCCGCCGACGTGGCCCTGCTCCGCGGCGTGGCCGGCGCCCGATGCGGCGTCAAGGCCTCCGGCGGCATCCGCACCCTGGCCCAGGTCCGCGCCCTGCTTGAAGCCGGCGCCAACCGCATCGGCGCATCGGCCTCCGTCGCCATCGTCAGCGAACTGGGAGCGGAGTGAGGACGAGGGAGTAGGGAATAGGGGTTGATCGCTTTCCCGGCCAGCGCAATTTGTCCTGTGGCCCTTCCCCTTTCCACCTTGGAATGCGTAAGTGCGTTGTTTCGCCCCCCACCCTCCCGTTTGACCCTGCCCGCGCGTCTAACTAGACTTGCAGGCAGGGTTCCTAATGACCTTTCGTACATTTCCATCTGTTTCCGTCCTTTCGGCCGCTGTTTTGTGCCTGTCGGCGGGTTTGACTTTCGCACTGGCCCGGGCTCAATCCTCCGGCGGCAGTCCGAGCCAGAATCAGAGTTCGTCTTCGCAGCCCGCGCTGCGGGAGAAGGCGCCGTCGCTCGTCGATCCGGCCGGCCCGACCGTTTCGCTCATCAGTTCGGAGCCGGTCTTCCTGATGGCCGCGGCGCTGAATGCCTGCGGCTATGACGATGGCCTGGACGAGAGCGAGCCGGTGCGGAGGCGGGTTCGCGACGAGATCGACCAGGCGTTGAGCAAGAGCGAGGACGCCCGTGGCAAGAGAGACAAAGTCTGCCTCTTCATCGCCCAGCACCGCATGACGGGCACGGAGCGGGATATTTCGCAGTACATCTCCTTGTCGCTGTATTTGACGCCGCCGCCGGAGGTGGAGATTCCAGATGACCTGACCGAGATGCCGCCCGACTCGACGCAGGTGGCGGAGATTGTGCCTTTGCTCAAGGATTTTGTGGCGGCCGTGGACCTGCACGGGATCTGGCTGGCGGTCCACCGCATCTACGACGAAGAAGCCGATCAGCTCCACGATCCGCTGTCGAAGATGATCGTGGGGACCAACCTCTATCTCAAGATGCCGGCCTCGACCTACGAAGGGCGGCGGTTCCTGGTCGTTATCGAGCCGATGTTCTCGCCGCGAGCGGTGAATGCCCGCATCTACGGAACAGACTACGTAGTGGTGGTTTCTCCGGTGAATGGGCAGATCCGCATGGGCGACGTGCGCCACACCTACCTGCATTACTTGATCGAGCCGCTGCTCTTCTCGCACTCCAGCGCCGTTGACCGCACGGTGCCGGTTCTCAAGGAGATACGGGAGGCGCCACTGGAGTTTCGCTACCGCTCCGACACGGTGGCGTTGACCGTCGAATGCCTGATCAAGGCCATCGAGGCGCGGACCATGGACACCGGCATTCCGGAGTATAAGATTCCGCCGGGTGTTGACCGGTCGGAGTTGCCGCGCTATGAGCATGAACGGCAGATCTACCAGCAGAAGGTGGACGCCGTCCGCTGGGCCACCGTGCGCCACGACATGACCCAAGGATTCGTGCTTACCCAGTATTTTTACGAGCAACTGATTCAGTTCGAGAAGGACCCGGCCAGTCTGCAAGACACCATCGGGGAGATGGTCTACAGCATGGATGTGGATCAGCAGGTGCATCGCGCCCGCAATATCGAGTTTGACAAGGAGGCGGATGCGGAGGTGCTGGGGCGCAGCAAGCCGCGCAAGTTGACCGGGCTGGATTTGGCCGAGGCGCGGCTGTCTAGCGGGGATGTCGCCACGGCCAGCTCCCTTGCGCGCCAGGCGCTCGTGGTGCGAGCCGATACGCTGGAGTCGGTGGCCGAAGGCGCGCGCGCCAACTTCATCCTGGCTCGGGCGGCCATCCTGACCGGCCATCCCGAGGATGCGATCGACGGCTTCCAGAAGACGCTGGCCACCAGCAAGGAGCCGCGTCTGCTGGCCTGGTCGCACATTTATCTGGGCCGGATGCTGGACCTGGACTGCAAGCGCGACCAGGCGGTTGCCGAGTACACGGCGGCGCTGGCGGCGCGCGATGGCCAGCAAGATACGCGGCTGGCCGCCGAGCGCGGCGTCAAGACAGCCTATTCCGTCAGGGGCCACAGTTGCGACGAGGATGCGGACGACGACGCTCCCGGCGGCGCAAGTAAACCGGCCGGGGCCAATCCGGGAGCGGCGAAGCCTGAAGGCGGCTCCGCCGCGCAGACTGGGACCGCGAAGCCGCAGTGATCGGGCGCATGCGCCTTCAGGTTCCAGTGTGAAGTCTAGCAAGTGAGGAGAAATCAAACTGATCGAGGGGCGAGTGGAAGCAGTTCTGGCCGATCTGGAAGCGGCGCTCGGGCATGGCTTTGCCAGACCGGAGCTGTTGGTGCGCGCCCTGACCCATCGTTCGCTGGCAAACGAACTGGCGGCCAACGAGCATGCGCTTGAGAGCGGGCACGAAGCGGCCGCCGGCGCGGCGGACAATGAGCGATTGGAGTTTCTGGGCGACGCGGTGCTGGGGCTGGTGGTCGGCGAGGCGCTGTTCGCGTCGCATCCGGAGTGGCACGAGGGCGAACTGACCCGTGTTCGCGCGCAGTTGGTGAGCCGGCAGCACATGGCGGAGGTGGCCGCGGCGATCGGCTTGGGAGTCCACCTGCGCGTCAGCCGGGGCGAGGACCGCGGCGGCCTCAGGCGCAGGAGCACCGTGCTTTCCAATACCATGGAGGCAGTGATGGCCGCGCTCTTCCTGGACGGCGGCCTGGAGCCGGTGAGATCTTTTGCCCGCCGCTGGGTGATGGGTGAGGCAGCCGAGCAGTTGGCCGAAGAGTTGCGTTCCGGGGCCGCGCTGGGCAACTATAAATCGGCGCTCCAGGAGCAACTGCAGGCGGCGCGGGCCGGATCGCCGGTGTATCGCCTCAAGAGTGAAAGTGGTCCCGGCCACAGGAAGCGCTTTCTGGTCGAGGTCCGGCTCAAGGCCGAAGAAGGAGAGCCGGGCAAGCCGCTGGCTCGCGGCACGGGAAGCACCAAGAAGCAGGCGGAGCAGGATGCGGCGCGGCGGGCCTTGGGCCGTCTGGCGGCAGCCGCGGCCAAGACCGGCGCCCTGGCGGCCAGCGCTAAAGAAAGAGAGCAGGCCGAACCATGAGCACTCCTGGACAACCCGGTTTGGAGTCCGTCCCATCCCCCGGCTCATCCGAGCGGCCGCTCGCGCAATTGCGCCATCATCTGCCCACCGTGCCTGAGGCATTCGCTACGCTGATGTCGCTGGTGGTGGTGGCGCTGTTTCTGAACTCCTTTGTCCTCCAACCCTACCTCATCCCCTCGGAGAGCATGGAGCGCACCCTGCTGGTAGGAGATTTTCTGCTGGTAAACAAGCAGATTTATGCGCCCGCCGGCCGCCTGAGCCGGTGGCTCCTGCCCTATCGCGAGGTTGCGCGCAGAGACATCGTCGTCTTCCACCACCCGCAGCCCCCGTATCTGGTCAAACGTGTGGTGGGTATCCCCGGCGACCGGCTGCGCATCGAGAATGGACTGGTGACGGTGAACGGCCAAGCTCTGGACGAGCCTTACGCGGCCTTCGAGCCCGCCCCGCTCAATCCCTTCCGCGACGACTTTCCCGCCAAGGTGTATACCGATCCCACGGTCGATCCGGTGTGGTGGAAGCAGATGCAGAGCCTTACCCGCGACGGGGAGCTGGTGGTTCCCGAGGGTGAGTATTTTGTGCTCGGCGACAACCGCAACCACAGCACGGACTCTCGCTTCTGGGGCTTTGTGCCCCGCGACGATATCGTGGCCCGGCCTCTGGTTATCTACTTCTCGGTTGCCCGCCCTTCCACCACGGATGTGCAACAGGCCGCGGATGATAGACTCGGACACGACAGGCAGCTCTCGGCGATGCTGACGGGATTTGCGCGCTGGAAGCGCATCTTCCGTGTGGTTCACTAGAAGATGATTGTCGGTGAACAGCAGACAGTGGTCAGTAAGGCCCTGGATCGCTAACCGCTGGCCACTGACAACTGACTACCGAAAAAGAGCGACAGGATGACGAAGAAGAAAACCTCGCCCCCCCAGACGCCGTCCGAAACCGAGCCTATCCCCGCTCCCGCTGAAGAAAGTGTGGAAGAGACGCCTTACGAGGCCGTCGCCAGCATCTGCTCGGTGCTGGTCGTGGGCCTGTTCATGCTCACCTTTCTGGGGCAGAACTACGTCATTCCCTCGGGATCGATGCAAGACACGCTGCTGGTGGGCGACCACCTGCTGGTGGACCGCATCACGCTCGCTCCGCCGGCCAGGTGGATGCCGCTGGTTCGCTATCGCGAGCCGAAGCGCGGCGATATCGTCGTCTTTATCAAGCCTGTCACGGACGATGTGGACGGAAGACCCGAGTATCTCACTCTGGTAAAGCGGCTGGTCGGCGTTCCCGGCGACCATATCCGTCTGCGCGACGGCATTGTCATCCTCAACGGCGTGGCGCAGAACCAACCGTACGCGCAGCCGACAACGCCGGAGAACCATGCAGATTTTCTCGACGAGTTTCCCTCTGTTCCGCCTGATCCCGAACCTGGCAATCTCATCCCCGAGGCCTGGGCCGTCGATTTTCCCACCAACATCGAAGACGGGGATCTGGTGGTTCCACCGGGAAAGTACTTCATGATGGGCGATAACCGGCATAACAGCGCCGATTCGCGCTTTTGGGGTTTTGTGCCCAGGGAGAACATCGTGGGCCGGCCGTTGTTCAACTACTGGTCGTTCAAGAGCTCCGAGGAGCAGTTGGAGCAGACCGGGATCGGTAACAACCTGGCCTGGATGGGCCATGTGGCGCTGCACTTCTTCAGCGATACGCGCTGGAAGCGGACGCTGCACCCGGTGCGCTGAACTACAGATGTCAGTTATCAGTTATCAGTTTTCAGTCGAGTCACATCGCGACTGACAACTGACAACTGATAACTGTCAACTGATAACTAACTTCCATGACCAAGGACGCGCAAGGCCGGCAACGAAAACGCGGGCGGCTGTGGCTGGCCCTGGCGCTGCTGGCTGTCGCCTTGGCGGCGCTGATTGTGCCGCCGTGGATCAGCGTGAACAGCTACAAGAGCCGCATCACGCGCCTGATGGCCGCATCGCTGGGCAGACCGGTGCGCCTCTCCTCCGTGGAGCTGCGCCTGTTGCCGCGACCGGCCTTCGTGCTCACCGACCTGACCGTCGACGAAGATCCGGCCTATGGCGCCGAGCCGGTCTTGCACGCCAACGCGGTCACCGCGTACGTCCGGTTGCTCTCATTGTGGCGGGGGCGGCTGGAGATCGGCACGATCAGCGTGGACGAGGCCAGCCTCAACCTGGTGCGCACCGGGGATGGCCGCTGGAATCTGGATTCGCTGTTCCGCACCGCGGCGGCGCGCGCCGGGAGCGAGCTGGACGGCGCGGGGTCCGGCGCTCAGCGAAAGACTCCACTGCCCTACCTAGAGGCAACCAACTCCCGCATCAACATCAAGAACGGCGTGGAGAAGCTGCCGTTCTCGCTGGTTTCGGCCGACCTCTCCTTCTGGCAGGAGGAGCCCGGCGACTGGCGGCTCCGGCTACGCGGCCAACCGGCCCGAACCGACTTGAGCCTGGACCTGGCCGACACGGGCGAGGTGCGCCTGGAAGCACGGGTGCGCCGGGCAGCGGAACTGAGGCAGATGCCGGTGCATCTCGACTTACAGTGGCGGGACGCGCAACTGGGCCAACTCGCGCGGCTGGTGATCGGCTCCGACCCCGGCTGGCGTGGTGACATGACCGGCGAATTGCATCTCGACGGCACTGCGGATGCGGCCCAAATCAAGACCCGGCTGCGCGCCACGGGCGTTCACCGCGCCGAGTTTGCCCCCGCCGCGCCGATGGACTTCGACGCCAACTGCGGTTTCGTTTACCACTTCTCCGAGCGCGCGCTCGATTCTCTGGTCTGCGACTCCCCGCTCGGCGATGGCCGCATCCGACTGGCGGGGGATCTGCCGGGTGGGGGCGGCCCGGCGCGTTTCTCCGTCGAGCTTGACCGGATTCCGGTGGCAGCCGGCCTCGATGCACTGCGCACTGTCCGCAGCAGCCTTGTCCCAGGTCTGGAGGCAGGTGGAACGATCAGCGGCAAGATTGCCTACGCGGCAGTCTTGGCTGAGGGCAGCGCACCGGAAAATGCCCCCGGAGTTGCGAAGCCCGGCAGGTTGCGGCCCAGCAAGGCCCACCCGGCTGAACAAGGGCCGCTTACCGGCAGTCTGACTGTGGATGGTTTTCAATTGAGCGAAGACGGGCTCAGCACGCCCATCCAAGTGCCCAAGCTGGTATTGGAGCCGGTTTCGGTCAAGCAGGGCGAACCGTCAAGCCAGCATCGATCTCCCATCAAGGCCCAGTCGCCAGCCCAGATCCCGATTGGGGCCGCGGCGCTTTCGGCAACCGTGGCGATTCCCGCCGGCGGAGCCGCTCCACTCACGGTCACGGCCCGGCTGACGCTTTCCGGCTATCACGTGACGATGCGCGGCCAGGCCAGCATCGCCAGGGCAAGGGAGCTGGCGCGCGTTGCCGGTGTGCCGGGGGCCTCTGCTCTGGACGCGCTGGCCGGCGACCCCGTGGCTGTGGAGTTGAGCGCCGCGGGACCGTGGGCGCCGGCCCAGAGGATTCCGTTTAGCAGCCTTCCGCTCGCCGTCGCCGCTTCGAGCGCGCCCGCGAATCCCGAGAGTCTTGCGGCTCTCCCGCCGCCCGCGAATGAATCCCCCGAACCGAGCGCTGACCGTCTGAGCGGGACCGTGACGCTGCACAACGCCAACTGGAGGGCCGATTATCTGGCCAATCACGTGCAGATTGCCCAGGCCACGCTGCACGTTGGCGACGGCGGAATGCGCTGGGACCCAGTGGTTTTCTCTTACGGGCCCGTGAAGGGAACGGCGAGCCTGAGTCTGCCCGCGGGCTGCGACGCGAACCCGCCCTGCCTGCCGCATTTCCAGGTGCGCTTCGGCGACCTGGATGCAAGCTCCCTTCAGGGGGCGATTCTGGGAGCGCATGAGCCGGGCACGCTGCTCTCCACGCTGATCGCCCGTCTGCGGCCATCGTCAGTGCCGGCCTGGCCGCGGCTTGAGGGCGCCGTGGAGGCCGATTCCCTCATCCTGGGCCCGGTCACGCTGCGCGATGCTTCCGCGACACTGAGCGTCCTTCCAGCCGGTGCTGAGATCACCGCTCTCGATGCCGGCTTACTCGGGGGGCGCGTGCATGGCTCCGGCACACTCCGCGCCGCCGCTGCCGATCGGGGAAAGCCCAGCTATGCGCTGGAAGGCAAGTTCGAGAAGCTCAACCCAGCGGCCGTCTGCCAGTTGCTGGGGCTTCGCTGCTCCGGCGGCGCTTTCGATGCCGAGGGCAAGATCGACCTGTCCGGCTTTACGGACAAGGATCTGGCCAATTCGGCGAAGGGGACGCTGCGCTTCGATTGGCGGTATGGGGCGGTTAGTTTGCTGGGAGGCGCGCGTGGAGCCGCGCGTGGAAGCGATCTGGCCGAATCCTCTGCCGGTTTGCCGGCAGCGGCGGCCGTTCCTCCCGCGCTCGCCCGCTTCGATCACTGGACCGCGGAGGCCGAGATCGCCAACGGCACGATCGCGCTCAAGCAGAATCAGGTGCGGCGGGGAACCCGCAAAGAAGAGGTTGAAGCCGCGGTGACCTTCGGCGACCCTGCAAAAGTGACCTTTGCCACGCCCAAAGAGACCCAGGCGAGAAAGCGATGAGGCAACTCTAAACAAGCACTTCCCGTGAGCCGGAATTTCCTCAGTTTGCGGCACGGCTGAGGCCGTGCCCTTTCAATACCGGTTTATAAAATAGCTTCTAATACTACAGTTGCAGATAGGGCGCGGGCAGCGGCGATCCGCGCTTTCGATAGTGGCAGCGCATAGCCCGGAATCGATGTCGTCTTCGCCACTGGGACCAATGCAGCAGGTGTTCAAGGCCGTGCCGCCCGCGCCATAGCAATGCGGTGAGCAGGCGGCGCAGAATCGAAGCGCGCCTCAACACGCGCGCCGAATCACGCCCCTTCATCAGCATCCGGGAAAGCTGCCGCCGATCCTTCCTCCCCAACGGGACATGCACACGATGACAGCTTTGCATGTCCCCACGATGCGGCCCTTCCGGCCGCTAGAAAAGTGATTGATAAGATACATCTCTATACGGTCAGAGACCTAGCGTGGGATATCGGACGTGGGATTTGCAGCAACGGTTGCTAGAAGCTGTTTCATAACCTGATTCGGGATCAAGATAGGTACTTGGCGTTTGAGTTGGCAGCGAGCGATAAAGTGGCAGGAGGAAGCGCAGATGCCACGTGGCGCTCCGATGCTGACCGA